>Ga0247760_1000041_pt1 | contig 109894 bp, 113 predicted proteins | sample UWRJL171409R4_FD_179936 | JGI IMG/M metagenome (GOLD analysis project Ga0247760, IMG submission 179936) | Plant litter microbial communities from Arlington Agricultural Research Station in Wisconsin, United States - UWRJ-L171-409R-4 | ecosystem: Environmental > Terrestrial > Plant litter >...
CTCCACCGCCACACCCTCCTGCACTCTGCCCTCCCCTCTCCGAAGGAAGAACCCCCCCTCTCCTTCTCCACCCGCCTCGCCTCCCTCCCAGAGTTCTGCATCCTCTCCTCTCCCGAGGTCACAACCTCCCAAGCAAACGCAACAGACTCCTCCGCTCCAAAAGGGAGAGCAAAGCTCTTCACTTTCTCGGCGGCCCGTCTTGAAACCGCGAGGGAAGTCCTTCGCGCGGGGGAGTATCACTTGGATCCAGCGGCGTTGAGTACGAATAATATTCTTACGGCTGTTATTTGGGCTTGTGTCTCCCGCGCGCGAGCTGCACGGCGCGGTGGTGGTGGTGGTTGGGCTGAGAGTGGGAGTGGGAGTGGGCGGTCCAAGATGGGATTTGCGATTAATGGACGGAGGCAGCTAAAGGGTGAGGTGTCTACGCGCCCTTACGCAGGGAATGTGAATCTGTTTGGGGTGCCTGAGTTTACTAGTGAGATGTTGGAAGGCATTGGGGCGAAATGCTCTGCTACGGGAGGAGGGGCTGCGGCGCTTGCTCAGGTAGTCAAATCTATCTGGGAGGCCATCAGGCGTGTCGATGCGGGACATGTCGCGGACGTGGTGGCGCTGATGGAGCAGGCGGGAGATTTTGCGGGTGATGTGGGACCGAGCTGGGTGAGGTCGAATGGCCCGGACTTGTCGGTGACGAGCTGGGCGAATATGGATGTGTATGGGTGTGAGTTTGGGGAGTGGTTGGGTAGACCGGTGTACATGAGGGTGCCCGATTTTGTGGCGGATGGGTTGGTGGTTGTGCTGCCGAGGGATAGGACGGGGAGGGAGGGGAAGGGGGAGGGGATTGAGGTTGTAGTTGTGCTATGTGCGGATGATGTAAGGTTCTTGGAGGGGGACGAAGTTTGGGGGAGCTGGCTGGTTTGAGTAACTGGCTATGGTTCGAACTTCAATGTATGGGGGGTTTTTTTTTTTTTGGAGTCTCTCACGGTACTGTGATTATTCCAGTCCCGAAAGGTAGGGGGTTGATAGGTATTCAGGGGTAAAGAGAATAGGGGATCGGAATGGGCTGCTCCGATCGCAAACTGGCGACGATAAGGTCAACAAAATTACAGCTCACCGGTGATGTTGCTTTTGGTGCAACAAGGTGTTAGCAATGGTCAGAGATGACATCAGGAAAGCTTTGAGTCAGCGGGAAGCCCAAGTGGACCTCTGTACTCACCAGCAAAATGAAGCAAAAAGAGTCGATCGGGATGGGACTCGAACCCACAACCTCAGTCTGGATCCTTCTTGATAGGAGGACCACACGATACCATTTCGCCACCCGACCGATTTGATTGAACATTTTCTGAGGAATCTCACTCTGAGTATCGCCAGACCGTGACGCACCCCACTTTTACCACAATTGGTCGCGGCTGGGAAGCTCGCCAAAAACACGAGTTTGGACCGAGGCGATAGAAACAGGTATCAAAACATTGAGGGTGAACACTAGGAAAGGGACATAGCGGAGTTGCAAGGCGAATCAACATTGTTTGCTGCGCCGAGACAGTCGATTGCCGTGTAGCGCCGGGTTGTCGTCCCCGTTTCCCGAGCATGACATCGGAATCGGCCCCTCAGATTGTTGCGCGTGCACTAGGCGGCCCATCTTCCGCGGTATGGAAATCGGGCCTAGGTAGTAGGCAGTTTGCGATCGGCGTGTAGACTTAGACGTGTGACGTAAAGCTATTGGCTGTGATGTTGGTTGTTGAGTGGCAGAGTGGGCAGGGAGCCGCTGGGCGTGTACGAACTACTTCGTAGCTGCCCCTTTTCGGCTTTTGCAGCATGATCCTTGGCGGTTTCCAACTGTTGTCCCTTCATCAACCAGACATCCAATGGCACTTCGCAGCTGTCAACCACGCGTTACCAGCACTCCGCTGATAGAACGTACTACCGTACCGTCCCGCACTCGTCTACACTCCCGGTCGGCATTGACACCAGCTAACGGGCGTCGATATTGCAGGAACCTTGGACTTGGGACGCGAGTAAATGAAAGGCCTTCGGGTTTGGCATGTTCGCTAACGACAATGACAATGACAATGACTTCGTCGGCGTCGCTTGGTCGCGCACATGGTTAGCGATATTTGCTGAGATGGAGTCGGTGGGTTGTCTGTCGCGGCGCCGTTACATTCCCCCATAAAAACGTTCGCGGGGGACCCCGGGGATTCTGGACAGCGGTGCGACCCTGGCGGCCGCCTTTCCCAACGCGGCCCGGAAGAGCCTCCGCATCGCCCGAATTCAGGACGACGATAGACCTTGAAGGCGGTTCCTGAATGCGATCCCGGAAACCGCCATTGCGCGCGTCGCCGCCGTTGGCTGCTCCCACCAATGGAGCTCCTCCTCGCACCCTCCAAGGTGCTGGGCTTGCGGCTCTCCAAGATTACCTCACGGACAGCACCGACGTATCAAGGCGGAAACTCTCCCGATATCCCTTCTGTTCCACTGCGCGCCCATCACAGTACGGGGCAGATGCTACCGTCGCCCCCTTGGTCCTCGCGTCGTGCCTCTATCACGGCTCCCCGGCAACGGGTTCTACTGCAACACGCGTCTCCACGGCTGTCCATGATGTTCTGGCGCAGTCAACCAGCACGCCACAAGGTTCCATTCAGACTTGCACGGGGCCCACTTCTCCGCCCTCTGTTGCATCGACGCTGGCGTGCCATCGTCGGTAGCCTCGGCCGAGCTATGGCGATCAGGTCTTGATGAGAGTACCGTCTTTCGTGATGTGTGGTCCTGTCTTGTATAAAGGCCTTCCTCGCTGCCGGGAGTTATGGCCATGTTCCTCTCCAGCAGCAGCCTTCACTCTTCACAACAACCGTCTACTCTTCAGTTATTGTACCAGCCGCCAACATGTCTCTCAAAACCAACTCCCTCCTTGCCTCGCTCGCCGGCGCTGCTCTTGTTGCAGCCCACGGTCATGTCAGCCACATCATCGTGAATGGCGTGCAATACCGCAACTACGATCCTACTTCGGACTTCTACAACCCTAGCGCGGCGCCCAAGGTCCTCGGCTGGGCTGCCCTGAACCAGGACAACGGTTTCATTGAGCCCAACAACTTCGGCAAGGCTGACGCCATCTGCCACGTTGGCGGTACTCCCGGCGCTGGCCATGCCACCGTCGCAGCGGGAGACAAGATTTCCATCTCTTGGACACCGGAGTGGCCTTCCAGCCATGTCGGCCCTGTCATCGACTACCTTGCCAACTGCAATGGCAACTGCGAGACTGTCGACAAGACGGCCCTGCGTTTTTTCAAGATCGGCGGTGCTGGCTACGAGAACGGAGAGTGGGCAAGTGACGTCCTTACCAAGAACGGCAACTCCTGGCTCGTCCAGATCCCCGCCTCCCTCAAGGCGGGCAACTACGTGCTCCGTCACGAGATCATCGCCCTGCACGGCGGCCCCAACCCCAACGGCGCTCAGTCATACCCGCAGTGCTTCAACCTGCGCGTGACGGGATCGGGAACTCTCTCCCCCGCCGGTGTTGCCGGCACCTCGCTCTACACGGCCACCGACGCCGGTATCCTTTTCAACACCTACATGAGCCCCGTCGTCTACCCCGTCCCCGGCCCCGCCCTCATAGCCGGCATCCCCAGCAAGATTGCCCAGAGCAAGTCAGTTGCCACCTCCACCGCCTCTGCCACCCTTCCCGGCGGTGATTCGGGTCCTACCGCTGCCCCGACCACCACCCCCGCCGGCACGACCGTCAAGCCAGGCACTACCCTCGTCACCAGCGCCACCACCAAACCCACTACTCCGGTAACCCCTACCACTTCGGCCCCCGGCGCCGCCCAGACCAAGTACGGACAGTGCGGTGGTAACGGGTGGACCGGCCCGACCGCCTGCGCATCCGGCTCGACCTGCTCCGTGCTCAACGACTGGTACTCCCAGTGTGTCTAAATGGAATGGCGCGAATGGGGAGGGATGTTGTACCCGGATCAACCAAAAATGTCGACTACGGATCACCCGTGGAACTTGCTTCCAAGGTCTTGATCACAAAACGAGACGCCGGGAAAGGAAAGGGGCAATGGACGCCCATGGAAAAAAAGCCCTACTTCAACTGTATATATTCTTTTGATTTCAGGAATGAAACGTATATGATGACCTCACACACTTTGCGACCTGGGCAGTGACTGCTTGCTTGAGTGGGGAGTTTTACTCTAGGCCTTATTACATCGGAAGGGAATCTTATTACATTTGAGAAAGTTCTTCCTGTATTTGAAACAGGCTGTCTTGCACCTGAAAGAGGCCTTCCTGCATCTTGTAGCGGCCTCATATGATGTAATCAAGGCCTTTCATACTGCACATCATGCTTCTCGCAATACGAATGAGGCTTCTAATTATACGAATGAGGCCTCTCAAGTATTAGCTCAGGCCTTCATGTTTTTGTCCGAGGTGTGTATGTCCAAGGGTTTCTCCAATGTCCCATTTTAACTGCAGTAACCTAACTAACCACTGTACGGGTAGCCGACAGCTACACTGCAAATAGACATTCTCTTAAGACGGTAGCGTCGCGAACGGACATGATAATCAGCCTCTCAGACACACGCATTTTGCATTTCTATATCATCTATCAGCAGCTCTGGGTACATTAACCCCTTTCGATACAAATCACCATACCTGATACCTAGCCAGAGGGGTTGGATGTAGACCACAGAGCTAGGGGATATCATACCAGTTCATGAGCGGGGAATCACTTGTCCAGTCAACACTTGCCGCCCCCGTCCCACCCTACCGAAAACGCCAGAGAAACATAAACAGGAAAGACAAAACGCTGGTTCGAGGAGTCACCAGAGAAAATTATACAAACACGCCAAGGACTACCTCTAAAACTCTCCATCACCGCCACCGCCGAGGACTCCGGCCGACCAGAGCCCGACTAATCCCCACCAGCTCACCTTCCATCCGCGCCAAAGGCCGTCCAGTCCCTGGCCACGCCTGTAGACTATTTCGGAGACGGTAGCTTTCCCCTTCTTCCCTGCCACGGTCCTACTGTTCCTCGACGCGCCCGCCGCCGAGATGAGATGTGACCCCTCCTCGTTGACAATGCTGTACATGGTACCAAGCACGCCATTGTATGGCCCGACGGGGACGACCGTCTCGAGCTGGTCACCTCCAACTCTCCTCCCTGCATTCTTGCCAGTCTGTTGTGATTCAAGCGCGTGTAGATATTGTGGCGAACTGAGGACGGCGACCTGGCCGCGCCGAAGGACCGTCTCAAGGGGTAGTTTGATGAAAAGAGCGACGGTGGAGGAGCAAAACCTGGCGAGCGAAAATGTCACCGGCGCGGCCTCGCGGTCAATCATAAACTGACTGCGGAGGACGAGAGGGGTGGAGAGAGTAAGGAGTGGGTGAATTAAAGAGTGGAGAATGGTAGGGACGAAGAGGCCCGAGGGGCAGAGATACGACGGAAGGTTGCGAAGCAATGAGAGCGTCCGTCTTGTGCCGTGGGCGGTTGAGGTGACGATCATTCTGGAATAATGATTAGATGTAGGAAGCATGAAGCCTATCAATAAAGGACACTTACCGTGTGCGGACGAGGTCCAAGGGGGCAAGAATCAGCCCGGTTGTGACGGCCGCAGCCGCGGCGACGAACAACGACGCCCAGGGGTACGGCGACGCGATGTCGATCAACCGATCCATGTCGTTCTTTACACCGAGGTCGGGCACATTGAAGAGCGCACTAAGCAGACTTCGTGACCAGTTCTCCAGCAGCGACTGCAGAACAGAGTAGATGAAGGTCGCATTTGCGCCCTTCCATACGCCCCAGGCGCCTTCTATTTGCCATAGCTGACCGATGACGTCGAATATCGAGTCTGGCCGTTTGAGACCAAGCTGATGAGCCGGAGCCGGGACCGGCTTTGTGGGGATCCGCGGCGACTGAGGAGAACTGGGGCGCCGTGGCTTCTGCGATCGTGAATATGAAGGTGTGGGTGTGCTGGAGTGGTTCGAGGTAAAGTATGACACCTCGTCCGGATCCGAGTCTGAATCGAAGTCCTGGGAGGAGGTTAGGTTAGGATATCCCGGACAAGGGGGATTCTCAAGCAGCTATTGCGCATACCTCGTTATAAGTGGGCGTCCTCTGGCTTGATTGTTTTTGCTTTGCGTCTTCGATTGCCGCTGCCGCTTCCGCTGCCAGACCCCCCAAGTCATCCTGGGCCCTCACTTGCATGAGGGTCTTGGCAACCTCGAATGGCTGCGCCATCAGCGCCGATGTGTACTTCCATAGCAGCTCGTCCACCAATTCCTTGACCGTCTGCACAACGGAGGGCGATGGGTCCGCAATGTAGTTCTTGTAGTCGATGTCGGAGAAGATATCGCGCGCCTTGGACGCGTAGTTGCCGGTGGCATTGTGGTTGGAAAAAGCACGTGGGCCGGGTGTTGGGAGTGCCTCTGGCGGCTCTCCAATCGACGGCGGGATGTAGTACGGTCGGAGGGGATTTACCCCTTCATTGTGGTTTGCCATGGTTTCTGACGCGTGTGCAAGACCATGGTACCCGGAATGGGCTGTGTTGTGGTGGTCCCACGCGGATGGAAAGTCGATGCAGCGATCGCGGTTGATTGCTTTTCAAGCTTGCCTCTTCATGACGAGCGTTGACATGAGGCGAAATCAGTTTGATTAAGCGATAAGATCCGATTGAGGGGCGTGGCTGGCAATTGCATAATCGGGGCGCGATAAGCGGCTCATGGCACGATCTTTTCTGTTATCAGCGCATCGGAAATCGAGCTCATCCGAGCTTTCCAATTGGCACCTTGGTGATAGCTGCATGTTTGCTCGGCAGAGTCACCACGAAGCAAACCAACATGTATTAAACCCGTGGGGTCTGTTGGTGACTGTGGTATTACAGTACATTTCTCTTTATATCCTTCCCTCGGTGTAGCCCGCCCTCCGCGGTCTCCGAACTGGATCCACCTCGAATCCCCGTTGCTTCTGGCGCACAGCCGCTCGCTTCTTCTTCGAGTCTGCAAACCATACAATATGTCGGCCTTCAGATTGTTCGCTCAGCGCCTGCCGGGGCTGATGACTCTCCCTAGGCAGTTATCTAGCGCTATTGTACAAAGACTGGGCGTTGCCCCTAGCCTGTCAAGTCGAGTGCCATTGTTCAACAACGCCGCCACACAGGCGCCCTCGCCGCGGTCGCAGTCTCGCGCGTTTTCCACTTCTCCCCCCGCCTACCATGGCCATGTCGATCCTCCCAAACCGGGCGAAGAGTGAGTGATTGCGCTGTCGCTGCCAAGTACCATCGTTTTCTTACACAGCGTCTAGGCTTTACATAACTTTCATCGATAAGGAGGGCATCGAGACGAAAGTCGCGGTCAACAAAGGGGAGAACCTCCTCGACATCGCTCAAGCCCATGACTTAGAGATGGAGGGCGCCTGTGGCGGCTCATGCGCATGCTCGACATGCCACGTTATTGTCACAGACCAGGATTTCTACGATCGAATCCCCGAGCCCGATGATGACGAGAACGACATGTTGGATCTGGCCTTTGGACTGACCGAGACAAGCCGTTTGGGTTGCCAGGTCAAGATGAAGAAGGAGCTTGACGGGATCAAGGTCAAACTTCCGACCATGACAAGAAATCTACAGGCGAGCGATTTCAAGTGAGAATTTGGGGCACACGTCATTTAATATACAGCCGGCGTTACGCACATAATACAGGACGGGGAAGTATGCATAGATACCAAAAAGCATCAGGCAAGCTATTTGCTTTCACCCAGCGTCTGCGCTCACTCGAAGCGGCGCGGTACTGATAGGCATATTACTGCCGGTTCTTTTGCTGGGCGACACTGTAAGATATGATCATAAGGCACCACCGGATTGGGTGCGGTGGAATGGCCAAGGCTCTTCTCTGATGGCGACAATGACAAGTTGAACAAGTATCAAGCTACCTAGCAGTGACACTTTTGCAACTCATGGATTCAAGACGTTTGGTAGTGCGCTGAGACAGGACTTTACGCCTCTTCAAGTCCTCCCTTCTTCAGCCCCCCTCCACCACTCGCAATTAGATCCAGGAACCCCTTCTTGCTCATCTCAGTAACCTTTTCCTCTTTCCTCTTCACACCAACAACACCCTCCTTCTTAACAACCCGTTCCGCCTCAACCGCCTTGACCTGCGCTGCGCGCACGGCGTTGAAGAGCTTGACCACACCTCGCTGCGCTACTTTGCGCAGGCGCTTTTCCGTCGCCAGAATCTGTCCCGTCGTTTCAGCGTCCGCGTCGACCTTCTCCTCAACCTCGCCCGTGGCAATATTGAGCGTCCGCGTTGTGCTCGCCACCAGCACGTCCCGCACTCGGCCCTTCTCCTTGGCAAGTCGTTTCTGCTCGCGCAGCCTCTTGCGCACCTTGGTCTCTAGCGCCGCGTCGATCACCTGCCGCGATGCCTTGGCCGCATCGATGCTGCGCGCAACAATAGGATCCGCCCGCCGTGATGCCGGTGTTTTGCTTGCAAGAATCTTCAACATCGCTGTCTGCATGGCCTCGGGGTCGTTGCGCTTCGACCTTGTGTCGCGCGCGCCAGGGCGGCCATCATCGCTGCCGCTGCCGAGAGCGTCGGAGAAGGAGTCCCGCTCGTCACCGGAGAGGTCGTCTTCGGAGGAGTCGGGCGCATCCTTGGCGACGAATTCTTTTTGCTGCTTTTTGGGTTTGGTGCTTGCTTTTACTGGTGGTTGGGGCTCCGCGTCTGAGCCGGAGTCGGAGTCTAGGTTGGAGTCTGTGGAGGCGCCATCGTCTACCTCGACGTTGTCGAGATCCTCTTCGTCGTCCGAGTCGAGAAGGTTGGGGGGGAGCGGTGCATCGTCGTCGTCGTCCGAGTCGTCTCCTTCAGATGAACTGCTGTGGTAGGCTGCGATCTGTCTTTGCTTCTGCTTCTTGGACGGTCCTGGTAGTTTCCCCTTGGGCCCGTCGGAGAACGGCCGTTTCTTTAGTGTTGTGCCTGCCATTGTGTCGTTTTGCAGTTCAATTGCTGAGTGATGGTGTCAATGGTGAGCAACGCGGCGCTCCAAAAGCAGTATCCAGAAATTTTTGGCGGTGAGGTGCGGCATGGAAATGCCCCGCCTGAAGTTCAATGCACTGTGGGGCCGTGCTTCGCGGATGTAGCGGGGCGAACTTCCGGGGCGTCGAGTAACCACATCCTGGGCAACCTCCAAGCAACAACCAGTAGGGTTTTTACTTCCTCCTGGTCAACCGCTTTTCGAACGGGCAAACAGCAAACGTTTAAATTGTTACTCCATGGATGAACGACATCTGATTCCAAAGTAATAGCATCTCGCATCTCGTTTTTCTTCTACCCGAAATATCCACGGCCAGACTCGTGACGAGAGGACGAGAGGACAGGCGGGTAAACACTAAGCAACAGAATCGTTGCGTTTTCCCGCCAGGCTCCTTGAAGAATTGCTATAATCTCCAGAACTGTGGCCTTGGAGGCGGCGGTATGTCCATGCCGCACTGTCACGGTCACGGTGAGAGCATACGTTATCTCAAGGTACAGTTTGCAATTTTGCGACTAACATGACATCACTAAATAGGGTGTTTCCTCCCGAATCTCCCTTCAGCGTATTTCGAACAGTCTTTCCGGTATTCCCTGCATTATGCGTTCTCTAATCGCCTCGCCGTCCATCATTCCGTGGATATAAGCTTCGCCATGGAGCTTATACCAAAGCTTCTGGTCCTCCTTTTCAGCATTCCTCTGGTCCTTCTCAGTCTCCTTTTGGTCCTTTTCAGCGCCATTTTGGCCACTATCCGCGCCGTTCTGGATATGTTCGGCCTTCCTGTGGCCCTTCCCCGTCCCTTTTTGAGCTCTATCCGCCGGCTTATTCTTGTGAGGTGACTCGCCGTTCCCATTGAAACTGGCCATGTCTGACCTGTGCACTAGGTTCGTCTGGCGTTTCCTGAGCGCCAAATTTCTCTCTCTGAGTCGATTCTCGGCCTCTTCTTTGCGTTTCTGCTTAGCCTCGTCCTCCTCCTTTTTCCTTTTGGCCGCCTCTTTGTCTTCATTCTTCCAGCTTGTAATTTGGTCATTGATGGCCTTTTGCTCCTCTTTGATCTCCTTCTCGTACAGTTCCCGGTCCTCCTTTTCAAGACTGGCTTTGATTCGTTCGTACCGAAGTCGTTGAAAGCATTTGTGCTCGAGACGAGACATGCATAGCCTCATCGCTTCGATCCGATCAACAAACGCCTCCTCATCAATCTCCTCGTCGGTCTTCATCTTGCCCCGGCGGAGGATAACGGGAACGGTGCAACCAAAGACAATGCAAACCAAATCACCAGGTTTGACATCCTCGCTGGCCAAGCCAAGCCTGTTTCCTTTTGTTTTTTATCAAGCGGCGATTCCAGATGACTGCTTGCACGCGACGACAGAACTCGGCGATGATGGAGTTCCGCTCGCTGCTGATGAGAGCCCCTGTGTCGACTGATCCGCTGGTGAGGCCCCCTTTCTTCACCGACTCCTTGCAGGCCGTGGCATAATAGTACGGCGGATTGCGATTATCTTTCCCTCGGTCGGCCACGAGCGTTCGCCAGAACTCGGCAGGGGGGTCCGACTCGCCGTCGACCGCGTCTTCCCAGCCAGCCAACTTTGGCCAGGTTTTCGGGATAGCTCCTAGTCGAGCCGGCTCTGCGACCTCCTCTATCTCGTCCAAAATGAAGCCCGACACATACAGACTGTGATGCTCCAGAATCTGGCGTTTGCGAAACTTCAGCTTCTTGTGGTCGACCTTTGTGTTTTGTGCAGCCGAGTAGTTTCGGTGCCCATCTACCGGGTTTGGTTCGCCGCCGCCTTCCCCCCCCGCGGCACCCTTTCCGGATTCCGGATGATGAATCTGCCTTAGCTCGGGTTTCTCTGTGTAATGAGAATTGAAAACCGGCAACTAGCAGCATATGGGCAGCATGTGATTGTGGTGCTCACCCTCTCGTTCTGGGGAGGTCGGGTGCGGCACTTGAGCGTGCCTGCGTGGCCAAGATAGGAAGGGAGCTAAAAAGTGGTAAGGAGTAGACATGCCAAGCTGCCTCGAGGCCCTGGTACCCGTTTGTTGGGGGAAAAGTACCTCGTATGACAGATTAGGTAAGTCCTTATTGTGCTGAGTGGTTGGTTTCCCCTTAATTTGTAGCAATAACTGTAAGATGGGCTGATAACCACACGTTGCTTTTTTGAAAGCTATTGCCAGAACCATTGTAACACTCCCATCGGACTTCATTGCGGCCGACGGCGCAGACAGTAAACTCTAGTTCGATGGAGCACTTTCCTTGTGTTCCGATACGTTATTAGCCGATCAGTGTTGGGCGGCTAGCTACTGTGAGGCAACCAGATTCACCTGAATGTGTCAGGCGACAGCGGGGATGTGGCAACCCGCCTAACGAATGCAGTGTCGGAAATGGAGAATGGGCAAGCGTGTGGGTGTAGAGAGGGTGATGAATCAGCAATGGGATTTAGAATCAGCCGCATCGGTCATGGCAGTTTAGATGTCCGGGAGCCTTCTAGTTGGGAGCCTTGTGTCCCAAATGGACATTTGGTCGTAATTTGGACGGGGCACCCCCGCTACTTCGTTCAGCAACCGTTTTCCTGGATTTGTGCCCGGGGTAACTTAAGCCCTGCGGTACACTGAGATGGACTCCGGATTGGTACTATGGTATTATGTCGATCCTTGAGGATCAGGTGGCCGTCTGAGCGGCTGGATAGGTGTTGAAGGACACAAGGCGTTCTTGGCGTTGCCTAAGGTAGGTAATATTTCCCAGCTAGTCCTAAGTTTCAGCTGCATCACGTACCTACTTGCGTGATTCTGAATACTGTTGGCATATACCCTTGCGTTGTGCTCTAATAGCATGAAAGCTTCGGGGGAACAGCGTAAAGAAATTAGAATCAGAAAGCAGTTCATAATTATAGATCTATCCAAAAGTGGCAATTAAGAATGAGGGTATCGAACGTAGTATCTTGCAGCCCATCTTGTATCATAGCATATTATGACATCAGTCCTTTTTGAGCATAGTCTCTGGCTCGTGAGATCGAAAGCTCTGCAAACCTTATTGGTTGCCCACAACATAGCGTGCGGTTGCAATCCTCATTCTCTTACCGGCCCAGATGAGAGGGACGATCAACAATGAGAACACTCCCATGATCACCGTGAAGCTACCAAATGGAATCAAGAAGCCGTCTTTCTCGATCCACTGGCTCACGAAGAAGGTCCACGCAAAGGGTATGATGCCTCGTAGGATGCACACCATGACGAAGCAGTCGCTGGCCAGCTGGGAGTAGGAATCAATGAGCTGCAGCCACAGTCAGTCACGTACTCGTCAAAACACCATGTGTTCAGGTGCGGACTCACATAACTAAACCAAATGGATGGCACCTGCGTCAGAGCAAAGGCCACCATTCCGTACGCAAACTCCAAGCCTACCCACTGGTACCGCCCAGGGTATTGTGCGCAGAACCCAAAGACCAGCAGTCCAGCCGTTGCGATGGCGAGCGACGGCAACATTATGGGCACCCTGTACTCAGGCTCACCGAATCCATGGTCCTGGTTCTTCGCGAGCTCCTTGAGTCGATAATCCGCGAGGAGACTGGTATAGATACCTCCGCATACGATGCCGACGAGCGTACCAATGAAAAGGAGCCCGGAGTTCTGCCCCCACTGGTACGGCGGTAAACTGAGAATCTCAGGCCCAACAGACGAAATGACAGCGGCACTACCCACCAGCCCGCCATACTGAAGCATGACGATCCAGGTAGCCGGCAGACGGAGTGTTATCCAGGGCTTGGCGAACTGGTACATCACGTTGCCCCGGTACATACCAAAGGTCAATGATCTCAGGTACGTGAACTTCCGATACCGTAGACCAGTGAGAACCGTTGCGCGCGATGACCTTGCATGCTTGGACTGTCGAGCAGGTGTTCGGGCGGGTGTCCGAGCAGGGGTTGGTGCAACCGAGGATGGAACCGAAGAAGGCATTGAGTTAGGGAATGTAGAAGGGGCCGAGGATGACAGTTCGCTGGATGATGAAGTTTGATACCAGGTTAAGGTCGGCCCCATCGGGTCCATCGTGACGGATCCAAGGAACCGAGACGGCAGGGTCATCCGCATTGTCGACGGAAGAGAAGCGAGGCTGAGATACGGAGCTGGTGTTCTTGGGAAGTAACGGGATGCTCGGGGGAGATTTCGTTGCATCGGAAGACACGGGGAATCCCGCTCGTAGATCGTCTCAGGTACGAGGAAGATTGAACTCAGGAACACCACCCCTGATAGTGCTGCGTTGACTTTGAAGATGGCGAACCATCCGAGCCGCGCGGCGATATATCCGCCGCATATCCCGCCAACGACAGAACCACTCGCCAAAGAAGCCGTGAAGAATGCCTAAGGGCATGTGTACGTCAGTCGGATTGCCAATAATCTTTTAGCTTTTTACGCACCATCTTCGTGCCTCGCTCGTGGACGAAGAACATATCCCCAACGGTAGCGACCGCAACTGTTTCCGAGACCGAGCTACCAAGACCCTGTAGGACACGTATCGCCAACACCTGATTGAAATCCGAGATGAATGTTCCACAGGCCGTGGCGACGAAGAGAATCAAAGCTGATATGACCAGAGCGGGTCTTCTGCCGAAGACATTCGCTAGAGGTACCCAAAAGATGTTGCCCAACCCGAGCAGGAGGACATTGAGCTGGCATGCGAGTGAGCTATGGGCAAATCAATCAACAGAATGGGTTGGTCTTACCGCAACGAACCGGATCAGGTCGTCAAATGGCCTCGGGTCATGAGGGAAGGACAAGTTCCAAATCGGAAGAGAGGGTGCTATCGACGCCGAGATGAAGTTGCATACGAAGGCATACAAAGATACGATGGCGAGACAGGAAATCTTCCTCCATGGTGCCCAGTTCAAGGGATCAGCGGGGTCGGCTGTCGGTAAGGGATACTTGGCGACACGGTCGATGTAGACGCCATTTTCTTGGGTGGTGGCATGCTCTGAGGGCCGGGAGGAGACGTGAGATAGAGCTCCGGATTATTCAGCGGGGGCGTTCTTACCTATCAGTCGTACTGTTCCTGGCGGAGTGGCGGCGTTGACGGCATCGCGTGAAAGAGAAAAGGCATACTTCCAACCAGGCATCGCGGGGTCTGAGTCTCAAGAGTCCCAGCCGACCAGAAATCCAAAATTCACAGAGAGGGAAGAGGACCTCGGAATGGTTATCTAGGCGCTGAGCCAGCACTCCAGGCTCGGATATCTCCGTAACAGCGCGTACGTCTGCTCCAGGAAAGTTTCGGCGCCGCGGGGGACGCTTGCGCGACACTCGGATGGTGCTCAACTCTGCTGAAGAGCATCGCGATCAACATGATGGAATAAGCAACGCAATTGAGTGGCAGATCGAAGCTTGTGGCACTTTGCCAGAACTTCTAGATGAATCGAGCTGGAATAGGAGAGAAAGCCATGGTTTCTTGCATCAGCTCAACCGGGAAAGCACGAGTGTAGTTTACCTGCTTGCCCTCTTTCACCACCTGCACATGGCCCATACACAGGTCTCCCGCAAGTGGAACCGGGCACCCATGGTGCCAGAATAAATTAGGGCAAGCTCAATCGAATCGAATCCCCCTCTCCCGTTTTGACAGAGGACGCGTATTTCACCTCTCGTCGACGAGGATTCCCACGCAACACACGGCCTCGACCAGTTCTGGGTTGCCTCCCTCATTTTAGCGCGAGACAAAGTTCAAACGGCGCGCCTCCTTCGGCCCCTCGCATTCATAAAGGGATCCTTCTCGGACACCCAATGCCTCCAGCCCGGAGACTCGCGGATTTATGTCAAGGCCATTGTCGCTGGCCGCAGGGCAAATCCGCGATAGGCCTGAGCCTGAGAGTCCAGGCAGTCTTCACGTGCATTCTGTATCTTTTCAGACGAGAAATTGTCGATCCTATCAGTCTGCATTGCATGCAGAGCAAACGAGCTGCGGTGCGTGCCCAAGGTAGCCCGATTAGCTTGCACGTGCAACTTTAACTCGTTAGGCATGAGGTGTTCTTTAATAGCAGTGGGCAAAAAGTTGGGCGTGTCATCGTCAACAACCAATTCGGTAGATACCGGAGCAATTTCGACCGACATTAGTAAGCTGAACAAAGGCGGCGGCGTAATGAGCACCCTTCCTCCGCCGCTTCGGCGGAAGGATCGTCGTCCAAGGGAGTGATGGTCCCCCAAAACCACATCAAGCCCGTGGCCCGCTCCGCCGAGTCGGCTTCCGTTGTCATTGCTCTGTTCTGGACCATTTTGCTCCGTCTGGCGTGCCCAAACTGTATCGCCCCGGAGCAGCGCTACAGCACTGTACTTCATACCCGCATACCTCCACTGTCTCAAGGCGCTAGGGAAAGCGGACTTGTCGCCGAGAGCGCTAGAACCGCGTCTCTAATAACGGCCCAGGCCTTATTCGCCGCCGCCATGGACAGCTTTCCGGAGCCCTCTGATTCGCCCAAACATCCGTCGCCGACAACCACGCGGGCGCGCGACCCAGCGCTCTCTGAGCCAGGAGCCAAGCGCCGCAAGGTGCGCAAGGGCACCCGAAGCTGCTGGGAGTGCAAGCGTCGCAAGGTTCGATGCAACTTTGTCTCGGAGCACGATGCCGTGTGCATCGGCTGCCGACAGCGTGGGACCAAATGTGTGAGCCAAGAATTCCCCGAGGAGGCTTCGGCGCCGGCCGATCGGAGCCGCCAGATGGGAGACAGAATCGTCCGTGTCGAGGCCTTGGTGGAACAGCTGGTAAAGTCCGTTGCCTCGGGATCCAACAAGCCAGCCACTCCGGACGCCGGTATCCCGACGCCCTCATCGTCGACCTCGGAGCTGCCGCAGATTTTATCCCTGTGTGATGAATCATCGCCGGTATGGTCTTCTTGTTTTCTAGCACTCCCTCCCACCGGAATCATTCTAACGATAGCCAGGAGGAAACACCCCAGGACGCAGACAGTGATATTACTACTTCCCCCGCCCCTAACCTAGGCCCAACAGACTCCTCCGGCCCTCCTCGGATTCCTGCAGCCATATCAGCAAAATATCAAGACATATCAGATGCTTTATGTGCGGCATTTCCTTCCTCCAAAGACCTCGAGATCCTCCGTGGGGATGGAGCTACTGCCGTCATGTCATTCAATCAAATGGTATCTATTCCGCTTCCGGTTCTTGAAGCATCCGGCCTTGAGACTTCGGATGTTTGGTTCAAGGTCGCAGATCGAACTCAGCACCCCCTGCTCATCGCGAAACACATGATGATGCTCGCCACAAGTCTCCAAAGCCTCTACCCACACGCCAAAGCCTCAATTCGCGGTCTTTCCGAGGCTCCGCTCACTATGACCCGAAGGCTTGCGGATGCGGCCAGAAGTTTAGTCACCCATAATGACGAGTTTCTTGGCACCATCGAGGGCCTTCAATGCATGTTATTCGAGGGGATGTATCAAGCTAACTGGGGTAACTTGAGGCGAGCATGGTTGGCCTTCCGAAGGGCGATGGTGGCCGCCCAGTTGATGGGTATCCACAGAGCTCACAATCACAAGCCATTGAAGGTGGTCGATCCAAAAGCTGCCATTTATCCCCAATATCTGTGGTACAGAATCGTCTTCGCGGATCGATCCCTCTGCATGATGTTGGGTCTTCCGCAAGGGACACAAGACATTTCGATGGCATCTCCAGCTCAGTTGGCCGGCGACGCGCCCTCAGGGCGGCTCGAACGTATTCACTGTGTATTGTCAGCCCGGATTCTGGAGCGCAACGAGTCCGACCCGGACGAGGACGACTATAAGGAAGCCAAGGTGATCGATTCTGAGTTGCAAAAGGCCGCAACCATGATGCCGGGGAAATGGTGGCTAGCGCCCAATCTTTCAAAGGTCGCAAATGAGCCCAGGGCGATGTTCTGGGAAGCGCTGAGGCTAGCCAAGCAACTGTACCACTACTACCTACTGATCCAACTACACCTTCCGTACATGTTGTTGTCAAGTAACCCAAATCCAAGCAGCGACACCGGCAAACAACCCAACTACGGATACAGCAAATCCACCTGCGTGACCGCATCGCGGGAGATATTGTCACGATTTATTGTGTACCGGTCTTTCAACCGCGCTGTGTTTTGCTGCCGCAACATTGACTTCTACGCCATGATGGCCGCTATGACACTTCTCCTTGCGTACCTGGACGGGCACCGACAACGGACAAGCGAGAATATACTCGCACATCAGCGATTCAGCGACCGAGCTATGATGGAAGAAGTATTGGAAAACATGGAGTGTGTGAGCAAGCTCAATGACGACATACTAAGCGACAAATGTGGCAACCTCTTACGACGTCTCTTAGCAATCGAGGAAGAAGCAGCTGCTGGTAACGAGGGGGTTGCGACAGAAGCGCTCGAGGACAGCATCGAGACTGCTCTGCGAATATGCATCCCGTACTACGGCACTGTGAAAATCAACCCTACAGGCATCATTTCGAGGGACGGGCCTGGGTCTCAACAGCCACAGTCCCATGAAATGCCGGCTGGAGCTGGAGATTCAGGAACGATAGGGTCAGTGGGCACGCAGCATCGTGCCTGGGGATGTGGGCTTTTGGCGTTGCCCGGAGATGTGGGACGAGAGGCGGCTGCTAGCGAATCATCGTCATGTCCCTTTGAACAGCACGACCCGCATGCGGATACTCCGTACCACGCCCAGGTAACACCAGCCGGGTCCACTGGGGGTTTCAGCCATGAGAGCACCGGGCCGTCTTTCCAGCATTCGGGGTTCTCACAACAACTTGGGACTTTTGCCAACGATCCAACACGGTTTGAAAGCTATCCGGACCTGACAGCAGGCATAGATGATTGGGCGTTTCAGGGTGTTGATATGGCGTTCTTTGACACATTGATGAGGGGCGCGGGCGCGCCCGATGCTGAGGATATGGGGAATTGGCGGCTCTGAAAACGGAAATGTGATACCATCTCACTTGATACTCCCAAGGATGGGTTTTCTCTGTGGATTTATGAGCGGTTCGGTTTGGGTAAATTTCCTTGAGCGGGTATGGGTTTGAAACGGAGTGGGGTCTGGATAGTCATCAAAATCCACAAACTGGGCGTTGTAACAAGTGATGTGAGAACTGTGAAAATGCATGACGGATAAAGGATACTGTCATGATTGCGATTATGCTAAACGACAGTAAGTCTACGGTCTCACATTCCTGTCACTTGGGAAAGACTGCTGCGTTAGATAATTTAGCTTGCAGTCTTTACGTACCTAGTATATAGCTTACCTATGAAGTCTACGACTCCACTTATAAGCGGCTTGGGACAGGAATTTTGAATACGACTATGTTTTGACACATAATTTCAGATGGAATACGGAGATAGTACAAAAAGACTCCGAGACTTTACATCTAGTATTTGTGCTTGGATACACGGGGCTGAATCCCATTCTACCTTCGTCCACTGCAAGCCTCTTTGTCACTAGGCAGTAATATGAGATGTACGAAGACTTCGGCCAAAAGGATCCTCTCGGTCGGTGGGAGATAGCTTTTCACTACCAGATAGCCCATGGCGTTTGCTGTGATACGACATCTCCAATTCCGAAAAGGGATTCCTGCATTCTCTATCGGCGTGTCCCAATGCAATCGAAGCCTTTCTAAATGCAGTCAGGGTTTTCATACATTTTCTGACGGCTTGTCATGATGTGATCAAGACCTTGTATACTGCGACCAAGGCCTTCTAACGTTCTCTAACCGCCCGTCATAAGGAAATACAGACCTCTAATAGATCGACTCATACCGCAAGGTCACGATATTTGAAGACCAAAGTAATAGCGTTGGTAAAATAATCAATAAGTATGTTGGTATTATCAAGCAGTAAGTAAGGTAATAATGACTTATTACCATGCGCCATCTCATGTACTCGTGACGACATTCTCATCGCTCACTCGCTCGCTCGCTTGCTTGTTTGTTTCCATGCCAAAAGCCCCCAACGCCAGCCGCTGACAGTAACAAAAAGAGAAAAAGAAATAGGGTTCTGTATGTACCGCGGCAAGTACGATGAATCTCCCCCAGCCTGTCCATGAGTCTATCCAAACCGTTGTGGCTACCATCTAATGCATCCTCTATGCTCTATCCGAACAAATGCTCCAGGGACCACTTCGTATCACACCTTTCATCCGATTATGTATTGTCCACGTTCATGCAGCCCCGGCATTAGCAACAGCCTCTTGGTTCAGTCTCCTCCAGCTGCTGAAGAGGCTGACGACGAAGGACATGCCGACACCAGCGACGGCGATGGCAAATGTTGTCTTGATTCCGGCCATGTAAGCGACGAGGATTCCGGGGATCTGATCGGCAGGGAAGACGTGGCGGATGGCGGTGGCGCCGGTGCCGACGATGGCGAGGGGGTCGACGCCCGCGGGGAGGTTGGCGAGGAGGGTGTTGATGAAGGAGGACTGTGCTGCTGAGACCATGAAGGCTCCACCAATGGTTTGGAAGACTGCCGTGTTGTTAGTTTGGCTGTGGCTGTTGTGAGTGGGTAAGTGGGATTGGGGCTTACAGAGAATGATGGCAGTGACAGAGGACATGTCTTGCGGGACGGCGTTGGCTTGGGCGACAATGACGGGAACCTGGAAGGCAAATCCCCAAGCAATGCCGCCGAGGATCTGGTAGCCGATCCATTTCCCGCTGGGGGTACCGATGTCAAGGGTGTAGAGCAGGCCCGAAGCGATGGTTGCAACGGCGGCACCGGCAACAGCGATGGGGCTGGCGACACCGGTCTTGGAGATCACGACGCCACTGATGATAGTGCCGACGGTGACGGCCAAAATCAAGGGCAAGTTGCGAACGCCAGACTCAATCGGGGTGGTGTCGTCGATCGACTGGAAGTAGATCGGCAAGTAGTAGACGATGACGAAGTATGTTCCGGCAAAGAAGAAGGTGTAGAGCGAGCTGACCCAAACTGTTCGGTCGCGGAACAGACGGGGGACGATCATGGAGCGCTCGCCGTTATAGTACTCCCAGCTGAAGAAGGTGATGGTAATAGCCACGAAGCCGACAAGGAGGCCGATGACGGTTGCCGAGTTCCAAGACATGGTCACGCCTCCATACTGAAGGGCCAGGATGTACGAGATCAGACCGCCCATGACCAAGAGGGTGCCGAAAGGATCCATCTGGAGCAGCTTCTCAGAGAGCGGCGCCTCAACCGGCTTAGCGGCCGCGGGAGCTTTGAAGAAGAACATGAGGATGGCAGCCGAGATGCCTCCGATCGGGAGGTTGATGTAGAAACACCAACGCCACGAGACCTTGTCAGAGAAAGCACCTCCGATCAGCGGCCCAACAACCGAAGCAATGCCGTACGATGCACCAATGATGCTGGTAAACATGGGACGTCTCGCGGGCGCAGCGGCGAAGGCAATGATAGTGTAGCAACCGGAGCCGATTCCGGCGGCGCCAACACCAGCGATAGCACGGCCGACGATCAGAGTGACTGAGTTTGGGGCGACGCCGCAGATCAAGCTGCCGATTTCGAAGATGATGATGGCGGCGATGAAGCTGGTCTTGAGCGGGAAGTACTTGTAGATCTTTCCCCAGGTGCTCTGGAAGCCACCGACGGTCATGAAGAAAGCCGAGCCGTACCATGCGACCTCCTCAAGGCCGTGGAACTCATCTGTGATCTTGGGGATGGCAGTCGCGACAATTGTCATGTCGAGGGCGACCAGGAAGATGCTGAGGACGAGGGCGACGACGATGAAGAGGAGGGTAGTGCCCTGGGGGTACTCGATGGCCTCCTCCTCGCCGGACACGGACGCGGACGAGGACGGCGATGCGGCCTCGTCCTTGCTGCTTGCCGAGTCCATCTCCCCCTTCTTCTCGAGCTCGATGGTGGATGGGGCGCGTGTGGAGCCCCCGCTGAGGTATGCGCTGTTGCGGGCCGTGTCGGGAGCCGGAGCAGCCAAACCGCTGGTGGCGGGCCGGTCAGGGCCGCCGACTGTTGTGTTTGAGGGCGAAGACATTGCGTCGGATGCTATAGTCATGGCTGGGGATGTGTGGATGGGGGTTTCTTGTTCTGGGAAGGGGACGGAAGGCTATTTTGAACAAAGCAAAGGCCCTGCAAGGCCAAGATCGGCGGTAGGAGAGGGTTGCACTGGTGTGGTAAGTGAGGAACAACAGAAAGAGATGCACCGGACGGGCTTGACACGGAGCTTATATCCTCGCAAGGGCGCGGTCCGTCAAAGCAGAAACGGACGGACCGGAGACATGTCGCGCTATGCGCCACGGCAGGCATGATTAGAGATGAGATCTGTAAGTCCGGGGCAGAAGAGTCATCCGCCGTGCCAGCCTTGCAAACAAAGCAATCCGAGTAGATGTCTCCGAAGGGGGACGGTGTGCGCAGTGCATCTGCAAGGAAGGCACGCTTGGCGACAAGGTACATGGCGGCAAGTGGGTCGGTGTCGTCGTGCGTCTGGAACCGGTGGCTCGGAGACTTGGCTCAGGCCGTAGGCCGCAACGGGTTACAGAGGAGAGTAGGTTATCGAACCGATCTTGCGGTCGCATAGTCGCATTGGTAATCCTCCCGATGGGTGTGCCACCGTGTGCCTGAGAAATGTGGGAGCCTCACATCCTCTGCAAACTGGCTGGGCCCCGAGCCGTCCGGACATAGTGCCTAGTGCCGAGGGCTCGCGGAGGAAAGGCCTAAACTGCGTCACCGGGATGACAAACCTCGATTTGGCCAATCTCGCCAGCCTATTAAGCCCTGCGGCCGCAGACCGCGCCAAGGTCCGGCGCAAAATCCACCACCCAGGCTCTTTGTCTTTAACACCGGCCATCGACCGAGGGTCGGCGGAAGATTCGAGACACGACAGTTGCAACGACAGTTGGTGCACCTCGCACTGAAAACTCTCCGCGATGCCGCTTGGCGCCATATGAGTCAACGAATGCCCTTGTGTACGGACTACTGGTAGCAGATAAATCCGTAAACAACGACAGTTGGAGCCGCCAGACCAGACAGACGTCTGACACGAACCTCGCTAGCTGCTTTCCTCGGTGGCTTCTTGTTGGAATTGCTGAGTTTAAATGATTTCATCCTGAGCCCAGAGAAAATGCGGGGCGCCAATATTCGCTGCGATGTTTTGACCCAACATCAAATGAGAGCGGGGCGTTGGCAGAGCGTTTGAGCTTGTCAAGGTTTCCAACATCATCCTTCCAAAGAATTTGTTGTATTTTGCTTTCTTCATCAATTAGACGCCGATGCAAATGCACCACGAATATTCGACGACAAACTATCGGTCGGGGCTGCAGCTTCAGCCACGCCAAATTCTGGTTGTCGGGCAGCTTCCTGTCCTGGGCTCGCAAGAAGCTCGGCTTCGCCGGGTTGGCTGTGAACCACACCTGAGAAGTTCGGGTTGGAATTGTTAGTGCTTATGCAGCTGACTGTGCACGAAGACATCCGTTTTTTCTGATAGGTAACCAGGCATAAGAATGGGTAAGAGTCAGGCCGCCTTGAAGCTCGAACCGGGCCCGCGGAGGGCCGAGACACCTGGGTGCCGGAATTTGATGAACACCGAATAGCGGCGGGGTTTGTTTGGTCGATAGCGTAAACTTTTCAGCTTGCAGTAATCCGTCCAGGTCAATCAAGGTACATACTTCCATCTCAACCACACTGGATATCTATCCAAATACACAGTCTTGGTTCGCAAATGGCAGAATGAGCCCAGGTTTGCGTTTAATTTTACGCAAGAGTCTGATCAAAAAGTATGGAAGTAAGGATGGTTCAACTTGGGATGCCTCAGCAACAGGTCCCAGAGAGAAGCTGATTTTTTACATGCCGTCGTATCCAGCGGCTAAAAAGAATATGGTATCGATCTCCGTCGCCCATCTCTTGGCGCATTTGGGGGGCTGCTGTTACGCACTTTTTGTAGATTTCCTTGATGGGGACTGACTGTTCCTCAGATGATGAGCATGCACCCCCCGGCGATGGGATTACGAAGTAGGTAGTCGCAGACATGCGCAGATTTTATCTTTCGCTGAAGCGGCACTCTATGTCATGACTCTACATCGTCGTTTTATTTTCACGTTCCAGCATCTCACAAAAAGACCTCTAGGTTAATTTCCAACGTGCTCACCGGGTATCTGCAAGCACTGTCAACAACGCTGCGCCTCAGAAGGTTGTGATTAGACGGGAGGGGGCACAACATACCTCAAATCATACTTCTCCAACACCGTCGGGTGCAATACGCCAAACTCGCCAATGCGCTGCACCTTACCCCCGAGCTTGAGATAAATGGCTGCGGCCCGCCCGTTGAAGAAGGTGGGCTCGTTGATCTCCTCGATGAAGTAACCGTCTGCCTTGGTGGGGTTCTGCTTCACCTCGAAGTCGATGCTCTTGCCCTCGATGCCCTCCTCGTGTGTGATGAAGGCAATGCGGAGCATGGAAAGGACGCGGTCTAGGAGTCCGTGGACGACCTCAAAGCCGCTCGTCTTGCCGTAGAAGGCCGCTCCCCACCGGCGCTCGTTCCGCGCCTTCCGCTCTAGGCTCTCGTCCTTCATGGCGACATCCGCGACCTCAGAGATCATGAGTGGCAGTCTCACCGACTTATTCTCACGAAGGGTCTTGAGAAGGCCTGGAAGAAGCGAGGTCCGGACAACCTGGTACTCGACCGATTTAGGATTAGCGAGCTTGATGGCTGTTGTGCCGTCATCGACACGGTTCAGCCACTCGAAGTTCTCCTCGTGGGAGCAGAGGATCAAAGGCATAACCTCAATCCATCCCGCCATCGCGCACTCGACGCGCACAATATCGCTGAGCTTGTTGATTATCAGGGGCTTGCCAATCGTGGCGGCCTTGTTTGGAGACGAGCGGGGCAGGTTATTGAAGCCGTAGCCGATTGCGACATCCTCCATCTGCGGCAGAGTTAGTGGGTCCGAGGTTGGGCCTTGGGGGTCACGAGGAAGGAATATAAGTCATCACTCACCACGTCACACGCATGCAGGACATCCGCTCGGGTTGGCGGCACGGAAACCGTGACGAACTTTGGGTCTTTGGACGGCTCAGCCTTGAAGGCCATTTTGCTGAGGAACTTGCATATCGACTCGGGCGACTCCTCCAGGCCACAGCATTGGTTGATGTAGTCCACCTCAACATCCATAACCCTGGTCGCTAGGCTGGGAGTGATGCGGGTCGTGTTGTTGTGTTCGGAGATAATCTTGACGGGCTCGATCGTGAACTCCACTTCGCAGTACTTGGAGAACATGGCGACCATAATGTTGCAGACAATATCCAGCTTTGTCTGATCTGTCGCCGTGATCTCGATGAAAACGTTGGTGGTGTTGAGCGTGATTTTCGAGTGGTCGCCGTTGATGATCGGGGGGAGAGAGCAGACGACCTTGTTGGCATCAAAAATGACGGGGTAGACCGGCTTGTCCCGAATGATGCGGAGGAAACGACTAAGATGCTTGTCCGTCTCGTAGAAGGTCATCAACTCCTCTCCGTCCATCTTCTTGGTCTGGTTCAAGGGGATGAAGCTGATGTCCTTCGGCGGCAGAGCCTCGTATGTGAAAGGGCCCTGGATGGTGTCGAGGTCGTGTGTACCAATGCTTTGTGTCACGTATTAGTGAACGAATCCCCGGCAGTGCGGCTAGATAACTCACGATACGAGGGTACGTTGCCTCGCCAGATTCTGGTGAAGCTTGTCTTGCAGGCCAATGAAGGACTGGTACGAGGCCTCGGTAAACTTGAGGTTCCTAAGGATCGCGCCGGCCACGTACGGCCGAACCTGCTCTGTCTCCTTGGACACGGTGATGCTCTGCATCTTGCTCTCCGGGATATCCACCAGCCTGTAGTTTGGCGTTGCGCACTTGCCCCTGAAAATGTTGAGGTGCAACGCGATTCCTACGTCCTCGTTTAGTTACTCTGTCGCAAAGCGTGCCTTCAGATCTGTCCTACCCTCAAAGCAGAGCATATCATAGCGGTTCGCGGGGATCTCGATTTCCAATTCCGGCGCCTGGTCTTTCAGCCGTGCTGGGTCCTCCTCTGTGTCCTTGTCGAGCTCGATGCCGAAGTCGAAACAAAGCTCCTGGAACTCGTCGGCAGTGTACCTGGATGGGGCGCATTGTTAGCCGAACCGATTCAATACGGGCAATCGTCGCATGAGAGCCTGCAGCGTGAGCAGCGGGCGGGGGGGCTTTCGTCCGTCGTCAAGAGGTGGGACGGGGCGCGAGGGGATTCATGGCTCATGGCGGGGTAGCTTCTTACTGCTGGCCGAGCTCCTCGAACAGGGCGTATTTGTCGACGTTGATGGTAGGCATCTTGGCGATTGCTTCTCAAGTCTCGGGCCTGGGGCGGTTCTGGTGGTAATTGGCTTGTCGTCAGGGATCGTAGGCGTAAAGACACAGGCGCAATTCGGTGTTTGAGGGGTCCGTCTGATTCATCCACGGCCACGACGGCTTAACCACGAATGACTCAAATTGGCGGGACGTTTTTACTGCCGGCCTCACCGCCTGCGTTGAAGCCCCAGGAGGCAGGAGCCACACTTGAATCTAATCTCCCGCCTGCGGTTGAGCCCGCGCCTGAAAGCACCTGCCAATACTTGCAAACGGCTGCTGATTACTGGGCTACCACCTGGCAGGTGCGATGGTCTGTGTACGGGTGTGAACTCTGAGGAAGGCGCGAACTGCACAGACCAACGCTAAAACCTACTTCAAGGGCTCGCACCTGTCGCCTTTTCGGGTCACTTTTTCCTCTTCTTTTTTCATACTTACCTTGATCGAGTGTAGGGGGATCAAGAAATCCTTACACTATAGTGGAAAGCCTGCATTGCACATCGTGGTGCCTTCTGCTATGAATTGTCCTTCGGGGCCGTTCCGGTCGGAATTTTTGATACCCAACCTCTTTTTCGCTATGATCGTGGCCTTTGGGTCGCGTCCTGGAGAAGAAGCTGTGATATTTACCTGGGTGTTTCATTTTTGCCACGGCCGTCATGTTTGACCGATATGCAATGCCCAGGCATTTTATCAACAGTTATTTTATCACCTGGTGCCACAGTCTAGGCCTGGTTAATGGGCAATAAGGCTCTCATCATCGTGACAGACCTCAATCGGCCGTAATTGTACTGCATTGGAAGACAAGTCTGCCGTTGGGAAATGCGATAGGGCCTGCAACATTGAAGTCCATCGCCTGCTTGACATATCCAGAAGCACAAATTTTGCACTACCTTCGGCACCTTTTTTTCGGCCGGCCTTTATTCCTGTATCTGCTTTTGCGTGTCCCGACAGCGCGTCGTCCTCTGCGGATTGCGCCAACAGCGGGGAGCGCCGGGATGGACACACGCGATTCTTCTTGACCATGGGGTCTGGAGGTGGCTTGGTTACCCATTGTTTTTTTCTTCCAGTTTGCGTTGCTTGTGTGCAAATGTGCTTGTTGGGACTGCCGAAAGAATCAGTTTGTCGACGATTTCTGAAAGGGTTTCACGAAGGACCGTTCCTCCTGACCTCCTACTCCCCGCTCCTCCTGTCTGCACTGTACTTTGCACATAGAGGTTAGCTTGTGATGCCACTGTTTGGTGTGTGTACCTGAATATGTGCTGGAGGCTAGCCAGGCAGAACAGCGAGGGCGACCAGGGCGACCAGGGCTGGGAGGATGTGTTAGAAAGGTCCGCAATTTACGACTACTAAAGACGAAGAGATGCCTTCAAATGCACAGGCGAAGGCCAATGGGCGGGAGTCATTGCAGCGATTGACGTGTGCCAAGGTCGCATTTATGACAGGCGCGGTTGAGCCGTAGTTGCCAGATCTGCGAATAGCTTCGAACTGGAGCATCGGCCCTGACTGAGAGCATCGGCTGGACTGGTCTAGGGATAACGCGGACAATAACCCCCCGCAACCGCCACTCAAATGATGGCTCACCCAGCTGGAGTGCAACGGAAAGAGTGTCCATACTTCGTACACCTCCAAATACGGTGCCACTCCAGTGTCTCTGCAATTTGAAGCAATCCCACATGATCACGGCACCCACCTAGCGCAAGTCACGTCACGTACCATTTCATCGCCCATTGTATTTATTGTATCCTATATCCTGTAAACCCACCCGACGAGAAATACTCTGGCTATGATATGAATCGCGTCTTTGGTATAATGCTGGGGAAGAGACTAACGAAGAAAGCCACGACGCTGGTATATCCTCCACAAATGTTCATGGCTTGCTTGCCCAATCGCCTTGCTAAACCATGTGATGCAAATGATCAATGTACTGCCTTTGCACGATGACTACTCCGAAAAGCAAATATGTAGACCCGGCCCATCCTCTATTTTCCCATGAGAATCCAAGACTGACGCAGGTCCGGGGGCTATCCTAGACCTGGCGACTTCGTGGCGAAATTATGGCGACCATGAGGAACGGACAACAGCTAGACCATCCAATGCAAGCGATGACTGAAAGCAAAAAGAATGCAGGTGCTCGAGATCGATGCGGATGGAAAGAGTGATGGCGAAGAGAAGCTGCACTGCAACTGAAGAGCGAGAAGGACAGAAAAAAAAAACGAAAGGGTAAAATAGCAAGTATGGTATAAGAATTGAATGTATGCCCATCATACCCCAACGCACGCCCAGGACTTGGCCAGACAACAACGGCATCAGCCCATCATCATCTCGTTCTGCGCCATGAAGCTCCTGGCCAGCTCATCTCCGCCCTGCTCGGCGGCCTCCATCCAATGAATGGCGACACACATGAGCGTTGGGTCGCTGCGGATGTCGCCCACCGCCATGCCGGGTCCCAAGCCAGCATCCCCGTTTCCTGCGCCGGGCACCCCGCTCCCAACGCCACTGATACCCAGACCCAAAGGTCCGCCCCCTGCTTGCCCTTGCATCCGGCTCTGGGCTGCGCTACCCCCGTGGTACCTGCTCGACCCGCCAGCTTGTCCGGATCGCCCTGAGGATCCGCCGCCATATTTCTCAATGACGGCCTGCTTGAAAACTTCTCGAGGCTTACTCAGAGGTAGAGTGGTGCGCTCGACAAGTTCGGGATTGGATAAGTAAAAGATTGCGAGTTCCCGCTGCGCGGTCGAGTCGCCTTCCTTGGCGGTGATGGTCCACATCCGAGCCGCGTCGGCAAGTGAATGAGTCGTCAGCGGCAGCGGCGATGGCGGTGATACAGGTGGTGAGGGAGGCGCATCAGACAGGGTTGGTGTAGCCGGATCATTCGACGCCGACACCGTACTCCCTGTCCCCGGCCTGTTGCCGCTGGCGCTGCCGGATGAGGGACCAGGCCCGTTCCGTGTTTGTGTGTAGTTCTTGACGATGTCGTCAGCTACCTCCACCATTGTTCGGCAAACCTCCTGCTTGAGACCCAGCGCCGCCAGTCCGGTGTCCCAAAAGGCCTTCCCTTTGTCGGTTTTGTCCAGCACTGAAGGTGACACGAATGCCGAAATGAACTGCAAGTCGCGAAATAACGTCTTGGGCCGGAGTGAGGGGTCTCGGAAGAGGCTCTGAAGAATATTTGCGATGGCGTCGGTGTTTGCAGGATGCATAGAGACGACAGATCGAGTCTCCATGTTTGCTGCTCCCCCAGAGACTCTTCCGTTTTGACCGTGGCTTCCAGTTCCGAAAGCCAGGCCGTACCCCATCGATTGCGATCGACGCTCCTTGACATTGTCAATTGTCTCCTCCAGCGGCTGCGACCGACCGGTGTTTGCGCCAACACCGTGTTCATCGGTCGCTGAAGATGCGGATCCCAAGTCGGAGCGAGCCCAAGCTGACCGTGTTCGCCGGGATCCCGAGTTCAACGAGGCGATGATCAGATGTTCGAGCTCGAACAGGGCGTTGAGTTTGACCTGAGGATTGGGGTGCACACAAAACATCTTCAGTAGCCGTTGGTATGCTTTGGTGAAGGGAAAATCTGGCATGGCATCCTTCTTTCTGTCTGGATTCTGTCTCTGCGCCGAGATTGTGTCGCTGGTTGCGGAGCTCTCGTTGCCATGAACGCTCCCGCCGTGGACACTTCCGCCATGGGCGCTGCCACCATGACGGCTGCCGCCAGCAGCCTCCGGGCCGAGGCTTTGGATGTCAGAGGCTGCCTTCTCGTGCAAGCCATCGTTGCCGCTTACACCACGCAGGTCTTCCATCATTCGCTTCCCAGATTTGCGCCTATCCCGAGCGCGTGCTTGACGTTCGCGGCGCTGGATCGCCTCTCGACGGTCGATGCAATCTTGGCCTAGACCTTCAAACCACGCATCCGTTTCCGAACCGCGGGAGAAGACAAGATTGCCCAAGTCCGAGAGAAGAAGGCTGGTTAAGGTTTGCCTTAGGTCGTCGAGGAAGCGTGTTTTTTCCTCCGAGAGTCGCTGTTGATAAATCGTCTCGTTCGAGGAAACCGATGTGCCTGGTCGGCCACTTGAATGATGGGAATGTGATGGCAGTGTGTGGTGGTGAGGTGGATGGAAAGAGCCTGAGAGGTTGGTGACACTTGTTGTAGGCGAGTGTGCCCTTGACGCGGCACTTGGCGAGGTAGCTCGATGTTGGAAGGGCGACCAAAACGTTGCCTGGGAATCGATCTGGTGGATCGGGGATGAGGCACCGAAATACTCCGAGCCATCAAGCACTTCGGATATCACTGTGCTGGCCCTCGAGCTGTACCGACCGGAGTCGAACGACGCCTGGCTCATATTCTGCCCCGACATTGCTCGTAGATCTCCGCGGATGGAAGGCGGTCGCCCAACCGAGCCAAACCTCCTTTCGGGGTCGCTGATAACGCTTGCCGAATCGTCCCAGACGGACTGGTTGTCTCGATCCCTGGTTGTGCCCCTGTTGGAGCTCTCCATGGTTCGACGATCCCTTGTGTACAAGTCGCTCGACCACAACACTGGGCCATCGATCATACTCTCGCCCATCAGTTTGTTGACACAACTATCCACCTCGCAGCAGAAGCGATGTATCCGCTCCTCGCCACGGCAAAAGTTCTCCACGCTGTATTGCTGAATCCAGCGGGCGGTCTTCTCTGCTTGGTCGTCGCGGAGTTTGTTTGGCCCACCTTGCTCTTCCGGCGCCGCCAAGATGTCTAGGATTTGCGACTCTGTTCTGAATATGTAGTTGGAGTTTGGACCCCGTTGCATCCTACTCTTAACACGCTGGAATGAATTCCATCGACGGGGAACGCCCATGGTCTTCAACGCTACGGCGACGTTCCGAGAATCCGCATATGGTGCTGAATTACGGACATCGGTAACGTACCACATCTTGTCTCGAAGGGCCCGGAGACGCTTCATCATCGAGTCAGTGAGGCCTTCTGCGCGCTCTTGGCTTTGCTTGAGCCAGACAAGCCATGCATCGTAATCTTCTATCGCGGCAGCGGACCTGCGGATCGAGTCGCGCGGCCCCCGAGAAAAGATATTTAGCAGCGTCGCAAAACCATCGCGACGGAGCGAATCCGATGTGAGAGCATTCAGCTGCTGCAGGGTTTTCCAGTAGAGGTGTGCGGAAACAAAATCCGACTGGGCACGCGACTGCGAAGATGCCGCTGTTAACATGGCGATCAAGGGCGAGGAGGCTTCCAACGCTTCTGACTCCTTCCCCTTGATGCTCTTTGGGGGGCTTTCCGCTATGCTGCTAGCAACGCTTTGTGCGCGTTGGCGATATGGATTGCGGCTTCCCATGGTAGTGATGATCTTATTGCGTGATCGATACTTCTTCAGGCCCGAGGCGCGGTTGCTGAATGTCTGCTTCTTGGAGCCTTCGCTTTCTAGGCTTGAAGGGATCTCGTAGTCCTGGACGAGTTTGAGAATGGAATCGCGGAGTTGGTGGTAGTCCTTATCTAGCTCCGGCCGCTCATCCTCGGTTGAATCGCCTTCTGTATCGCTCGTGGACGAGTTTTCCTCCTCGACCTCATCATCCGGGTCATAGGTCATGTGCGTCGACAAGTTGTTTCCATCGGCGGAGATAAAAAGAACTGCCCATCGTTCGGCGCAGGGGTGACACGAACCACACACAACATCGTAGCCCAGAACTTGTGTCATTTCTTGCAGGGCGAGTCGTAGCCGGATGCCATCATCCTCATAGTTACTTGAGGGTCTCTGCCCCGTAAGGTCTGAGATGGGTGGGGAATATCGTCGCGGGCTACCATCGTCCAAAAGGGGCTCTCCGGATGTGGTTGTCTCGCTGATGAATGACTCCGCGCTTGTACTAGCAACCGACATGGTGTCAAAATTCATTGCCCTCGAGGACATGGGCACCGACATGGCAGAAAACCCAGAGATGGATGGTGCTCCTGATCGCAAGCTGCCTGAGCGGGCGGATTGCGGCCTGCGCTCCGGAAACAGGGCGTTAACCAGTGTGGCTATATCAGCAGGACTCATAACCAGATAGGGGTGGACTTCGGCTGTCTCCCTCAGCGAGGTAATGGATCGCGCGGGAAGAAGCCTTGGCTTCTTTCGGAACTTGGATTCCCGGAACCGGTTGTAGATGTTTTCGATGTGGCTCTTCACTTTAAGAGGTGTTGACACAGGCGTCTTGCTGTTGAGCATCTCAAGAACAAGCTTTTGAGCATGTGTTGCAACCGATTTGAGGATCTTCTGTCGTCCGTATTCAGTGATGTGGTAGTCGGCCATCAGGCCATAAGCCTCCGGATGGATAACGACATCAAGAAGCCAAATGGTAAACAAGTACTTTGTGACCAGCCACCTGCGGGTGATATCAGCGCGGTTTTTGTCGAGACGCTTGATGATTTCGTTGCCCATTTCAATCAAGCCCTCGGGAATTCCGGTGGAATCTTCGTCATCAATAACATCAAATAGCTCATCCACGGCTCTGGCATAAAACTCTTCAGCGGCAATCTGGTCCTTGGAAGTCCACTCCGAGATATTGAACCGGGTTCCATGTTGGTCTTCGGCCCGGTCAAGCAGAAAAGCACCATCCTCGAGGATCTTCATCAGGTACCACTCCATGTTGGACTTTCCAGCCCAGTCGCGCATAGAGACCCAGGCATTGAGCACGGAGATGATGGTCTGTTCACCTCCCGTGGTCGCCTCCTGTATCAAACGCGCACATGCATTTGCCCAAATGGAGAGCCTGCGCTTGTCCTCGGCGCTGTCAGGGCCTGCGGAATTAGCAAAGCACGTATGGATTAGGGCCGAAATCGGATCGTGTCGTTGAAATGAAAGAAGTCGCTCTATCGCGCTTCGTTCCTGGGTCGAATGGCGGCCACCGGGGCCACCAGTGGAGTTCGCGCTTGAGGAGGGGCCTCGGCCGGACGGCCGGCTGTGATATGGAAGGACGGACTCGATGGGCTCCAATGCTTGGTGGAAGCTTGTCAGCGCAGCCAGCTCCTGGCTGTTCAGCGACGCGATCCGCGTGGCCAGGTAGGAGGGGTTAGCCCTGATCTGGGTCAGGAAGTTCAAGATGGTTTCCCGGCCCGATGCGGAGATCTCGCTGAGAAAAGGAGACACAGAACCCGGAGCAGCGCTCCCGCCAGCAACAGATCCCGTTGGGGTATCCACGCTTTCGGATGACACAAGGCCGTGCGACTCCATCTCCGGCTCCAACATCGCATAACGGCGGGTCTCATCACAACTCTTCCGGACATCAATCATGGCATTGTACAGAGAGGCGAATGTCTTCTTGTCGTCTCCGCGGAAGCAGTCAACCAAGTTGCGGTGAGCCATCTCGCCGCACCTCATCAGCCGGGCAGACAGCGCGGTGGACACAAGACTCCTCTGGAGGCGGACCCGTGTGTTTGCGCGCTTGCGCTCCTGGTATTTGGACAGGCGCACCAAATGGGCAAGCTCCTCGAGGGACGTTCCCTCGTTCTCCGGGCTGAGGTTCTGGTTGGTATACATCGACACATCAGTCAGCAAGGGGCGGAGGAACCCCATCTTGGTGGGCTTGTCGTCGAGCGGAGACGGAGGGCTGTCGGTGGACTCGAGACTATCGGAGGAGTGGGTCGGCCCCGGGGCGGGTGGAAGAGCGGTCCCTTGTTCAATAATCGGTTTGCTGCGGTTCATCGTCGAGCTCGGGTTCTGCTGGACGGACGGGCGTCGCAAGGCGTCGTCGCCGCGGCGGGCGGAGGCGGTCACGGCGGACATGGCGTCCTTCGCGGGGCGGGGTGGGCTCTTGGACCGCAGATGGCGCGAGTGCGAGACCTCGACATGGTTGTCTGAGGGAGACGGCGTCGGGGACCTCGAAGATGGCGCGACGGTAGCCGTCAGAGCTGTGCTCGGGAGCGCAAGGTCAGCAGAGATACACATTTATTTTCCCTGGCGGTCTGTCGGGTGTTTCTTCCTTCGACAACGTACGCGGCGACGAATGGATGGCAACGGGCGAGGAGAGGGAGCGCTGCATGGATATCATTCTGGGCCCATGTGGTGAGGCGAGTCGCCGGGTGCGATCGCCCTACGCTACCAGCGAATTGCTGACAGCTCTGGGGAGGGATCGCTCGACGCGAGGGGGGGACGGGGCTGGCGATGGGCAGAGTGTGCCGGGGTTGGGCAGACAGCGCAGCGTGTTCGCTCGCCCAAAGGTTCGCGGTCGAGGCGGCCTCGCTGCTGGAGTCTGCGAATCTGCGTCTGCGTTGGGGTCGGAGGCAGCTGACAGCTGCGAACTGCGGTGTCGGGGATGCGACGGGGCCACAGCACAGCACAGCTCTCGCCTCAGATCGCCGGCACGGTCATTGTCTTGCCGGGGTACGGGGGGCGTGGCGGTGGTTGGTACAAGTGGGCAAGCTTCGCAAGGGCTCGAGGGTGACGTTTCTGATCGTCGAGAGGCGCACGACAGCTCAGAGGCACACGAAAGAGGGAAGAGCATGTGTTTCCTCGCACCTTCCACGCCTTCTACTGTCTTGATGTAGCAGCGGCAGCGTGGGGTAAGGGCGCCAGGCGCTCGGCCCAATGAGGGGGCGCCCAGCTGCGGGCCGGACAGGCCTGGCTGCTCGAACTTCACTGGCGCACTGGGCTGTTCGCCTGCCACGCTGCATCCCCCGCGACAATCTTGACTCCCGTCAACCTCCTCCGTGGGTCAGGTCGGCCCAGTGCCCCGTTGGGTCCCGCAAGCTCCCCGACCTCAACAAGGTTGGGATGTGCCGTCACTGGCGACCTGACCTAGCCTCGCACCGCATCCGCGTTCCACTGGGCAGCCTTTTCGCGCGCTCTGGTAGCTCTGGTGTAATCTGTACACAATCAATCCTCCCATGCTCTACTCATTCTCATTGCTGGCTCAACCCGACATCCACCTGCAGCTGGATGACTGTTGCATTTGCCAGTTGTTTTCCTGCGTTTCCCTGGCCCGACTCCAGCCTGACACGCCCGATTCCAATACCACGCACGCTCAGCTCGTGGCCTCTCCAATCAAGCTGCGTGTTTCCGCCCTCCCCCTTACCTCAGCTCTCCAAATCTCTGCCGACACCACAAGAGCTGTCGACTCACAGTCAGACTCTCACTCATACCTGAAGGACTGCCCTGCCGCTCCTCAATACATTTGCCTCCCGAATCCAGGCACCCGTCCACTACCAATGGATGCCCAACAGTACCCCGCGACCCGATCGACGTCGAGTTGCGAGGTGACCTCACGCTGAGTATGGACGCGGTTTTGACTGACGGCCGGGGCAGGTACCTCGAGACCTGGCCTGGGCACAAAATTACAGGACGACAGAGACGCACAGGCGCCGCCAGCTCACCACGCCCGACCCTCATCGCCGAGATTTCACCAGACCTCCCTCTGTCGCATGCGAGTAAGGAGAACCTAAGTGGATGGCTGGCGACGTCGCTAAGATGCTCTCGCCGTCCCGAAAGAGGCGTGCATCGTGGCTCATGTTTTGTCTCTGGTCCCTTTCGTCTGTCGCTTGCCCGGCCTCGCTCGTTTCGGCTCCTGGGGATGCTGGTGTGCGATGCTCGCACAGCACGTTGCGAGGCACGCATGTACCAATCTACCTGCCCTTTCCCGTCCTGGAGGCGGGCAGACCACAGCCTGCTGAGCTGGCCTTGCATTTTCGCCCCCCCGCCTTTTTCATCGTCAGGGGACCCAGTTTTGGCGGCCGGGCGGCCACCGTACCCAATCCCCAGCCTCCACGACCCAAACCCGCCCGGACGGTGCCCGCCCGAGTCGCCAGAACCCACTTGAACCCAGCGTCGCCTGGACTGCCAACTCAGCCCTCGCCGGCCAATCGCGGTCGGCCACCATCGTGGTTCTCCCGCAGCCACCGCGCCCGGCATCTTGCGGCGCCGCCTTCTGGTTCTGTTCTCCCGCGCCGCCCAGGGGCGATCGTCCAATGCCCTGCCCTCCATCGACGTTGATGGGTGGCATCCGATCATCTCCCTCAGGCCAGTCATCGTCAGCGCCAGATGACGGGCCACGACGGAGACCCCCAGACGGGAGGGAAAAGGGGGCCTGACGAGATGGCCGGATCTTGGTCGATGCGATCAAGCCTTCGAATCTGGCGGCTGAGGCCGTGTGCCACCCAGACGTTGTGTCTCGCCAGCTCCCGCCCCTAGTCCTTAGCCCAGATCTGGTGCTCCCCCTGGGCTACCCTTGACTCCCATAAGGCAATCTGGGCTAGTGAAGGGAGGTCGGCGACAACGCACGCCAACCGCGACTTATTTAGATCGCATCACTGCACGTCAGACGCCGCCTTCGAGCCGTCCCAATCCATAGCCCAGGAACGGCCAGCTCCTTGCACTGCCCAGTTCGTTCGTGCTAACGCCCTGCCGTGCCATTCGCTTAGGGGACTTCGACCAGCTGGACCAGTTACACCAAACCCGTCGCTTCTGGCCTTCTCTTTATAGGTTTGACTTTGCCATGGCCGCTTGTTTGCCCGATGATATGGCCCCGCCTTCCAATAGAAGAAGACTTTGGGGAGACCGTGATGCAAGAACTGCCTAGTTTTCCCGAACAGAGTCCCTCGCGGTGTCTGGATTGGGTTAATCTGCTGTAAGTGCAGGAAGATTCCTGCAAGTAGCCCGATACGTGTCTCGAGCCCGGGAGCAAGCTTGATATCGGCCCCGGGCGAGGCAAACAAGGACCGGCGCTCTCTTGCATGGAGGACAGTGGCGGGCTGCCATCGCCCGGCTTGCGCAGGGAGAACAAACACCGACTTATTGTGACGCTGGCATGACACCAGGCATACTAGCCTCGTCTATCTAGCACATTGTCCATGCGGTGTTCCGAGCCACAAACACTTTATCGGTAATGGGTGAGGGCATACATTCTGTGGAAGGCTCTGTTCGGTTGCAACGACACTCGGACACGTTGACTACAGTGATCAGGTGAGATGAAAGCAAAGCTATTGGGCAACAGGCGAGCAATGGCGCTGTTTGCTTGCGTATACTTGAACCCACCAATTATCTGGGTTCTGCATAATTGCGTATCAAGCAGCTGCAGTGAATCCCAAGACTCCATGGAACCCCAACAGGGATCACCGCTCGAGAAATTACAATAATGAGCTTGCCCAGCTGTTTTTGATGTAGTAGTCGAGGAATTGCCCATCTCTAATAACTTCAAAAACGCTCATCTGCAGGCGCCGCGGTTCATTAGCCGCCCAGCATGCTTGCGAAGCCAGGGTCTTGCAAACGCTCCCGTCCAATCCTTCCGGCTCGCCGCCGATAGCACATGCAAGTGCTATTTGACAAAATCCTACACAACAACATCCGCAAAACACGGGCATGGAGTAATTATGCGGTGAGGGATGAGCACACTGTAACCGCGAACGAGTTCGAAGTTGGCCGCATGCCCGGCCGCAGAGAGATGTGAGAGAGTGCAACCCCTCACCCCATCAATCATCTTGTTCCTAACAATATCAGACAGTCCGCGCGGCACATGATGGCTGGCAGACGCGCCGGGGGGCTTTCCCGCCGAGTTGCTGCAAGTTGCGGCCCTCTCATCACTCTCCCCTCCCGAATCGGACGTCGAAGCCTTTCAGAACGCTCATGATGCTCGCCGCCTCCACTTCAATTGGTGCCCGCCCGGCCGTAACATGGCTATGGCCATGAAAGAGTCCACCTCGTGTGTTCTCCTGTGGGATCGGCACTGCCCGCAGCTTTGGCAACCAGGACCCGATATCGTCAGCCGCTTCGTCAAAGTGCCGATGGCTAGCTAGGGTCTTGTAGGCTTCAGCGCATGACAGGCTAAGGCCGAGCCCAGATCTAGAAGTCATGGAATTAGAAGCATCGGTCTTCCCTGCGCTTCCTGCGACCGTACCCGCATCCGACTGCCCCGCCTTGCAGCACCCGCCTGCCCCGCCGTTCCCACAACATCCGCCGGCTGGCTGTTGTTGTTGTTGTTGCTGTTCCTGCTGCTGGCGGTTATTTCGTTCGAAATTGGCAGCAAGCGAGCGGCAAAAGAGGCCTGACTTTGGGTCGGCAAGGCATTGTGCACAGGTGCCTGGCCCACCAGGACCGCACCCCCCAGATGGTTTGGTCTGAGGTTGCCTTGGCCGTTCTGTGCGCTGGAAACCTTGGAGGCCGGGAAGCTTGATGGCGCCCGTGGCAGTGACTTCCATCGGCATGGGGACCACGTCGTCCTCCGAAGGCGGGGGCGTATGTGTTTGCTGGGCCATTGGTTGGTTGGTGAGAAGAGGCGGCCCATTCATGCTTGAAGAATTCGCCGCGGTATCTGCGCATACACAATACCCCCCATCTTTGCAGAATCCGCAGGAGTCCCTAGGTTCGACGGACTCCAGAGGTTGGTGCTGTGGCTGGGCCAAGGGGATAACTTGTGCTGTTTGCTTGCTTCTCGCCATGGAAGACGTAAACATGGCGGTAAAGTCAGTCTCCAGGATCAGCCCGGTATCAGAACGCTGCCTCTTCTCTCCCATTGAAGGTGACCCAGGGGACCGTGGCCGCTTCAGATCGGCGGACAGCTGGGCCTGGATGGATGCTTCAAGGCATGCGCATCGTGAGCCCAAGGTGCATCCGCCGCATCCTATGGGGATATCTGCATCTTGGAGGACCGCGTCTGCGCAAGCACATGGTCCGGTAGCCTGGCAATTTCCGCATGCGAGGTCTAACGGTGCATCTGCTGATTCTGGTGGAGATATGATCTGCGAGATAGAAAAGGACTGAGTCGAGGGTCGAGACTCTGCCGGCATAAATGACCCAGCCCCTGGGAGGGTTCTTGGTATCTCCTGTGCCGAGCCCATCTGCCCAGGCTGTGGTTGCGGATGTATCTGCGTCGACACCATGCTCCCGTTCCTTGAAATGTCGCTACGTCCTGAACATTCCTTCTCCAACATGGTCTCCAGCCACTGACACCTGGACTGCAGTGTCTGCGTCTCAACCTCCAGATGTGTAATCCTGTCCTGCATCTCCCGCACGACGCGGTCGTGACCCTCCTTTTGCTCATCTAGCTGTTCCTCTAATTCACCGACGCGTGCTGCTCTGCGCTCTCGGAAAGCCCTCTGCGCCGCGCGGTTTTGCGCCTTGCGCTTTGTCGGAGGCGTATCAGTCGCAGGTTTGCGACCAGGCTTCGGCCGCGGCGGGATGACCCATTCCTTGGTGGTCATGGTGAGCGGCCCGGAGGAAGATGGCGAATCAATGGTTGCCATGTTTGCGGGAACTCCCGACCCTCTGGCCGGTGGCAGGCTGTTAGCTGTGGGAGGACGTATTGCGAGCTGAGGCGTGGAACATGAGCGGCCGGTCGCACTCGGAGAGGCCGCTGATGCGGGGGTTGATGGAGCGCTCGGGGAGTTCCGCCGGCTTGTTGCACTGGTCAACAAAGTCAATGGCAGTTCCAAGGATGCAGCATCGACGGCGTTTGAACTCAATCCGCCATTACGGAGGAAAGTAGTGGCAGCCGCCATGGCGATTGTCCTCTCGCGGGGTTTTGCCGATGCGGGCTGCGATTCGCTGACGCAGCGGTTTTTTTGTGACACACCGTCGGAAGCCGAGCCGGATCGCGTGGGGCCCTCGGCTCTACGGATTGTGGTCTGATCAACAAGACAGAACTTGACTTGCGGCTGAAGCTAAATGGCGCAGCTCGATTGATGGTAATCGGAACCTCCACTGTTCTGTTGACGCTCCTACCGCTCCGACGGAGGGACTTTGTGGTGGTAATACCTTTGAGTGGAAGGTGAGATACTAGCGAATCCGCGGAAGGCAGAGTGTTCGACAGCAAACTTGTGCTCAATGGAAGAACTCAGGGAGAACTGATCGAGAGAGGGGTACTGGTCTTTGGTGAAAAATCAGCCAAAAACTTGCTCCTCTCGTGCCGGGAGACTGTGGGCGAAACGAGGAGAAGAGCGAGCTAGCGAGGCCGGAGCTTTCACCGACCAGAGTGCAAGGGCGTTCGAGCACCATGATTCGATGCCGCCCAAATCGTGATGGTTTGGATCGACCCACTGATTGATTGATAAGATTATTGAAAGTGCGCCAAGCCCGAAGAGGGCAAGGCTAGATCCACTGACCCACACCTGTCCCGGAAATCAGATCAAAATGCGAGCCACATAGCCCTGGAGCTTGAACTCAGCCAGGCCATGTGATGGGTCAAGCAAAACACGGGAAGTTCTCGAAAGAGCGCTTGGGACACCGTTCCGGAGGAGAGAAGGACTCGCATGAGACGGCCGACAAGCGATCTCGGAGCATCTTGCTAGGCACCGCTTGGCTTGAAAATATCGATATCGGCTCAAGCCAAATCAAGAGACACAGCTTAAGCTCTTCCCTGTCAAGTCAGTTAGGCGCAGTAATCGGCACCTTTAAGAATCCTCTGTAACATGACGATTCGTAGAAATGTTGACTGCTGTTCATATGTAATCACAAACCTGATGACCTCTGTGGAAGCAGTCTGCATCCAACATCACCGCCCCTGCTTTAAATGCCTCAATATTTCAGATATTGTCGAAATACAAGGATCGGGCCGAAGTCGTCGAGGAGCCGCTCGGGTATTATACGAGAGGGGCTTCAACCCTCCGTCGATCGCCGCAGTAGAGAAAGCAGACCGGTGCCAAGGGTCCGTGTCCCGAGCCCCACCCAGCCCGGGGTCGGCAGGGACACGCATGCGCGGGGTGCTTCCACCGAAGCCACAATTGAAGGCGCTGGACTGAGCACACAAGAAACAGCATTTGCCGAACCTCCACCAACAAAGCAGTCTGACACAGCGCCAATCCCTCCCTCCCCACTGAATTGAGGGGAAAACACGACCGAGCGGCGCAATGGCCCACCTCGGCATGCCCTCGCCCGCTTCCCGAGTGACCTCATACTCCGGCTTCAACCTCCCGTCATCGTCCTCCTCCTCCAGCGATGGAGACGACAACGACCAATACGACGACAACGAACCCCTCCCGTTCCCCGCGGCGCTCGCCCGCCTTGACTTCCTCGCACCCAACTTCGACCCAGCCGCCTACCTCTCAGCGCTGCACACCGGCCCAACAGCACGCCACCAAACACTTGAGGACCTGCGCGCCGAGCTACGCGACCGCTCCACTTCCATCAGTGCCGAGCTTCTCGAGCTCGTGAACGCCAATTACACATCTTTCCTCGGGCTTGGGGACGAGCTCAAAGGAGGCGAGGAGCGCGTCGAAGATGTCCGGGTCGGTCTGCTAGGATTCAAGCGCGTCGTAGAAGAGGTGCAAAGCCGGGTGCGCGAGCGCCGCGTAGAAGTCGGAACCTTGAATGGAGAATTACAGGGCGTCAAGGGCGCCGTGGAAACAGGCAGACAGATGCTGGAGCTGGACGAACGGGTAGCAGGGCTGGAAGCACACCTTGCAGTGGGGAGCACAACTCAAGAGAAAAAGACCAGTGAAGGGGACGATGATCTACGGGACGAAGATGAGGCCGAAGATAGTGACGACAGCGATGAAGATGAGGAAGATAAGAGCGGACTTGTAGGCAGTAGTCCGACAAAACTCGGATCTTTGGCCAGGGAATACGTTCAAGTCGACCGTCTTGCGACATCGCTGGGGCGAAGCCTGCCCTTCATTCGAAAGATGGAGGAAAGGTTAATACGCTGTCGAAACACGATCTTGCTTGATCTAAGTACAGCAACGAAGGAGGCCCGGAAGGCCGGCGAGAGAGGACAGACCAGAGTCCTCAAGTACTTGGCCATCTACCGAACGTTGGACGCCCATACCGAGGCTGTGCAGGTTTTCAAGGAGAAGTAGGGTGCGAGCGCCAAAAGCAGGAAATACCATCATAGCAGGCAAGATACCCATGTTTTTGCAAGAAGTTTGTTTGGATTATGATACAGGGGATATATGGTACAAAAAATAGTGACCCTCCAGGACTCACATCACCGACTGTAACTGCTCGACCGTGACGCCATCCTCTGTCGGGTTGAACTTGCCGTTCAGGCTGAACGCTGGCCCATTAGTCGAGCTGAGGACAACCTCGTCGAGCACCTTGGTTTTTCCACTGTCGGCAATCACATCGATGTCCTTCTTCATCCGCTCCATTACGGCCTTCAGGTTATCAGACAGCATCTGGGGCGTGAATGCCATCTGGCCAACTGCCATGCTAATCACGCCCATGCGTTCCTTGTACTCGTCGGTGCCGATCATCTCGTTCATCGCGGCCTTGATGTCGCTCGTGATGGTACCGTGTCTCTTGTTGGGCATCAGACCCTTGGGACCCAGGAGCTTGCCGACGTTCGCCTTCTTCAGTGCCTCCTCACTGTCCGTGTGGCAAATGAGCTTGTTGAAGGCGAAATGTCCAGCCTTGATGGCCTCAAAAATCGATTCTTGCCCATAGACCACGGCGCCGAGTTCTCGGGCTTCCGCCATCACCGGACTATCCTCGGGACAGATGACACCAATTCGTGTGTCGGAGCTGACGGGGTAGGGAAACCGGATGCGGTTCCTGACTACAGCGCCGGCCTTCGCCGTCCTGACCTTGACCTGAATGTCGTACTTTACACTGGATGGCGGTCTCCCGACCTCAAATGCCCGGAGATAGCTGTTGTGAGCGAGCAGAGTTAGCAAACGAAACATGGCGCAGTACGGTCGAGCCGAGAGCCAATTGGACCTACCGCATCGCGTCGCATAGCGAGAACTTCTGCTGCTCGCTCTGGTCATAGGAGCGGAAGTTCTTGTAAACCTTCTTTGGCTTGTTCTCCCGTTTCTTCATGCCTCCAGACCCGGATGCATGGCGCACTTGGGGCGTCGCGAGCGACGGCAAGAGGAAGTTTGGTATCGACGAGACCGCGGGACGTCTTGTGGTGTATGCGAGGTTCAGCCGTGCCATCGAGGCGAGGGCTTGAGTTGTGGAGGCCATTGGAGGTTCGGAGTCGCTCTTCGGGGCGATCACGAAGTGCAGCTTCGGTTCACGACGGGCATCTGAAAAAAAGCTGGGGTCGCAACCGTGTCGCAGCTGGCTGCCTCGATTCCAAGGCCCCAACCGCTAGCGCGGATCCAGGGCGAGCAGGGGCCTTACCGCCCGGCAGAATTGCTCAACGCCTGAGGGTACCCCGCCACGACGTTTACCCCTCCAAACTTTTGTTGACTCACGGTGACGATACTAGGATAAGCTCGAGAACTACAGCAACAGTCTGCAAATCAGCACCCTTTATGCCCCTTGAACCGGCGTCTTACCTTATTCTCCCGAAAATACAAATTCCTTGAAAATGAAGCCGGAAGAGCTCACGCCCCTCGAGGCTCAGCTCACGGGCGATTTCCGTTCGATTGAGCCATCCCTCCAGGCATTGGACAAACACCTTGTGCTGCGCACCTACCTTAGCGGCTACGAGCTTTCGGACGCCGACAAGAACATCTGGCTTGCTCTCCGAGGCAACCGCGCTGCTGTCTCTTTCATCAAGCGTGGACAGCTTGTCAACCTCGCAAGATGGTTCCAGTTCATCGAGGAGAGCCATCCCGAAATCCAGGACGAGATCAAGGCTAAGGATGCTGCCTCCAAGGCCAAGACCGCCGCTGCCAGCAAGGCTGGTGCAAGCTACGCCCTCGCGCTCCAGAACGCCGACAAGGGGGTCGTGACACGATTCCTCCCCGAGCCTTCAGGTTATCTCCACATTGGGTTCGTTGCTTTCGCCCGGTGCTGCTTCTGTGGGCGTCCCCTAACTCCTTTTTAGACACGCCAAGGCCGCGCTTCTGTCGGATTTCTTCGCCCATCAAGCTTACAAGGGCACCCTTCGCCTGCGCCTGGACGACACCAACCCCTCCAAAGAGAAGCAGGAGTACCAGGATGCCATCATCGAAGATCTCGCCCTCATGGGCATCAAGCCTGACTTTGTAACTTACACGTCGGACTATTTTGACTTCCTCTACGACATGGCAATCCGCCTCATCAAGGAGGGACATGCTTACGCCGACGACACAGACCAGGAGACGATGAGAAAGGAGCGTTGGGATGGAATTGCTTCGAAGCGTCGAGACCTCAGCGTGGAAGAGACCCTGCGTATTTTCGAGGAGATGAAGAAGGGCAGCGAGGAGGGTCTTCGGAATTGCATTCGTGCAAAGCTCTCAGTTGACAACCCAAACAAGGCCATGAGGGACCCCGTCATCTACCGCTGCAACGTGGACACTCCGCATCACCGGACTGGCACCAAGTGGAAGATGTACCCCATGTACGACTTTGCCTGCCCCGTTGTTGATTCTCATGAGGGCGTTACACATGCCCTTCGCTCAACCGAGTACACCGACCGCAATCGTGAGTAACTTTCATGTAGCTGGCTGAGACGTTGTAACGCTAACCAGTCCACAGCTCAATACCAGTGGTTCCTGGATACATTGAAGCTCCGCCAAGTTTACATGTGGGACTTTGCGCGCATGAACTTCATCCGCACTTTCCTGTCCAAGCGCAAGCTGGCCAAGCTCGTTGAGACCGGAAAGGTGTGGGGTTGGGATGACCCCCGTATGCCCACGATCCGCGGTGTGCGGAGGAGGGGTATGACAATCCCGGCTCTTCGGGAGTTCATCCTCAAGCAGGGCCCCAGCCGTAACATTGTAACCATGGACTGGACCAACTTCTGGGCTAGCAACAAGAAGGAGATTGACCCCATTGCGCCACGTCACACCGCTATTTCCCAGAAGGATGCCGTCAAGGTCACCGTCACTGGTGCTGAGGCTCCTACGACTCCGTGCTTAGCTGAGAAGCCCCGTCACCCGAAGAACAAGGACTTAGGCACGAAGCAGGTTGCATTCGCCTCTGAGCTCCTTCTTGACCAGGCCGATGCCAAGACCTTTAAGGACGGTGAAGAGATTACCTTGATGGCCTGGGGTAACGCCATTGTTCGTGACTTCACAGCTAGTGACCCTATCCCCAGTCTCACATGTGAGCTGAACCTCAAGGGTGACGTCAAGACGACAGACAAGAAGGTCACCTGGTTGGCCACCCAGGGCCAGAAGTTGGTACCTGCTGAGATTTGGGATTTCGACTACCTTATCACCAAGGATATCTTGACCGAGGATGATAACTTGGAGGACTGCCTCAATCCCGTGACTGAGACTATGGAGGACGCCTGGTGCGACGAAGCCTCCTCGCATCTGAAGGCGGATGATATCATCCAGCTTGAGAGACGTGGCTACTATCGTGTGGACAAGGGTCTCAACGACTGGAAGAACGGCGAGGAGGGTCCGAAGGGCAAGAGACTTGTACTGTTTTGCATCCCTACTGGTAAGACTGGGCCGAAGGCGTAGATTCTACCCAAGTCTAAATGGGTTGGTATGAAGTAACGCTAGCCCAAGTTCAAGATATCCGCGATTTAGCAACCAACGCTTGTTCTTCGGCTTCAAATATGTTGACAGCATATATTTACACTGCAATGGGTAGGGACTACGTGGCAACGTGTTAGAGAAACCCTTGTACGTCGTAAAATAAAACAGCAAGGACTAAACTATTACATTGCTGGCCTCGCTTGCACTGTGAGAGGCATTGATCGTAGTAAAACGAGCCGTTGAAAATGTAACGAAACACCTTTGAGAGTCCCATACAGCCTCGAAGATCAGTATTCAGGGCCTTACTGCTATTGCGAGAGGCCTCTATCATACAATGATATGCCGTCAGTAGGCAGAAGAAGGCCTCTAAAATATATTGCGGCCCGCCTGCTTTTGCAGCACCTAGGAAGGCATCTTTCAGTCAGGAGACAGGGTTAACTTTTTGCCTCGTTCCAAATTAATAAGTCCCAAGATAAACTTCCGGGGCAGTGCCAGCACATTATCTCCTACCCTCTCCTGTCTTTGGAGGACAGCCAGCGAGGCATGAAGGTAGCTCAGCACAAACGCTTTCCAGACACCCCTTTCGATGGCTGACTCTCGAAGTGGCCTGGGGAAATACGGATCGTTGAGCTGTACCGCAAAGACCGCTTGGGCAACGCCCTCGTCGCCAAGCGTGATAGGCTGGACCTGGTTGAAATCTAACACCCAGAGTTCTGTGGAAGGCTGGTGAAAGAAGTCGTCAATCTTTCGTGATTCCGGGCCCGTGTACGTAAATGGAGCGAGCTTGCTGACATCGTCCGATGAGCGTCCCGAGCTTTTTACTGTTGCGGAGTTGCCCAGGACAAACTCGATATCCCGGCCGTCCTGCTTTGCTCCCCAACTAGACAATCAAAACGGTCAGCCAGAGGTCAATCTCAGGGGTAAAACACACACACGGTAAACGTACTGTATAACCCCCAGCGCAGCGCCCACTCTCCGCGCAATAGCTTCAACACCCAACCCAAGTTCCACCATCTGATTGAGATGCAGCTTGAAATTCCTCAACGAGAAGAACTGCCCCCCTGCTCTCCCGTTCATCGAGCCCAAATACACTCTCACCAAACAATCCTCATTCGCAGGATCAGACCTCGCCCTCTCCACACCCCTCGGGGCGCAATACTTCCCAATCAAACATCTCCTCCCTTCAGCAGACAGCGGTGGTATCCGCTCAGTAACCAAAGCATGAGTCGGAAAGTTACACACCGGAGACGCGGTTTCAACTAGCCCTGGATTCTGCTGCGGTTCGAAGAAGGAGGTGTCACTACCGGGGACGAAGAAATGGCATTGCGGGATCTTGACTTCGGTGAACTGGACGCGTTGGAAGGCTTCGAGGATGGCGGTGTGAGCGACGTAGTCGTCCCATAATTCGGTGCGGTCAGGGGCTTTGGCGAATTTTATCGCCAGTGTGTGGGGCCCGGGACACGCGAAGACGGCGCCGCATGCGCCGGCGCCGATTTTGCGGTAGGCATCGGGGGGTCTGGGAGACGCCTCGGAGAATGCGGTGAAGGCGTCAGAGGGTGCAGTAGAGGCGTCAGTGGATCTGGTCCAGGCTTCCGAGGGTGCTGTAGAGGCCTTGGAGGATCCGGGATATGCCTCCGTTTCCGGATGGGACGGCCGGCGGAAAGACAGCAGACGGCCTAACTCTTGGCCAAGAGGGTCCTGCACGGTATCTCTAATCGCTGTGGTTGGTTCTTCGAGGGATGTGCTCGATAGGTCGAGGCCTGCGTCGTTAAGTGGTATGCCGACGGCTGTGGCGATCGCCTCGAGCGAAATACTCAATCGTGACTGACTTTCCGACATAGTCATGTTTTGTGGTCTTTCAGTTCGGAATCACTGCAGAATTTGAAAGTGGATGGAAGAAATTACAGACTTGGTGTTTTTAGGTTTCTCAATGTTAAGAATATAAATGGAAGGTACATTCGTGAACCGTAAACTCTCCAGCTCGGACGGAAGACGCCGTCCTACTGCCAAACAGATCACTGGTTCTGATTCTGTAGGCTGCGTTGCATTGTTGGGATGCTTTGGTAGACGCTTTAAAGGCTTTTTCCGAGGAAATGGGATCCTGCTGTAATGCTAGTACGGCGGCCATCAATCCAACCCAAGGCTTCTGTCGGAGCACAGGTCAATATCAGAGGGAATATTGAACGCCTTTTTCGCAAGGAGCAGTACCTACGTATCTGGGTACTAAAAACTCAGAACTCGGCGGTTCTGCGGTGTCTCGAGGTCAAAGACCAAACCCCGGGCTTGGGAACTGGGTCTAGACCGAGAATTCGGTGTCATCTCGATGTTGCAGTTTGGGATTCGGAATTCCAAAGCTTCAGTTGCGGCTGAGCCGCAGATAATAACATCCATGTAACGCTTCATTCACCCGGCGCCCAGCCACCTCGCCTCGGCCTAGATTTCCGCCGATCTGATGCTCTTGAATTAATACGTTGCCGTGGAGTTAATAATGAGGCACACACACACTGCCTGCAGTGAGGACAGCCGAGACGTAGAAAGAGGTGGGCGATAATCTTAGCATATGAAATCTGGCTGGCATTGCCTCTATTGCAATCAACTACTGTTAGCCAGGATGGCCAGAGCTCGCGAAACACTCCGCCCCAAATCAGGCATATAAAGCTGAGTGGGGTTTCGGTTGGTGGCGTGTGGAATCAAGAGCATCGTAACCTTCAGCAAGCCATCTACGAAACATTCAAGAATGAAGCTTCTGTTACTTTCCATTCTGGCCCTTATTGCCACAGTGGCGTCGAGCCCGCCGCCTCTGGTTGCGGCTAACCTTGAAGTCGACGGGCTGGAGGCCCTACAGGGGTACATTGGGGAAGCGTGTACCAACACTCAGGTGAGATTCGCAATTACTAGACTCCGAGAGTCTCTCACGTACGAAGAGAGGACGCTGACTGAATGTTCCGTTTCGTAGCAAGACAATCTTCGAGGAACATGCCAATACACTTCAACATGCAAGAGCCGTGATGGGAGGGCTGATACGAACCCCGACTGCCCGGGCCCTGACAATGTGCAGTGCTGTGTGTACGATAAATGTGTGAATGGGGCCACAGGGCGATGCTTGGACAAGGACAAGTGGAACTGCCAGGGTGGAGGGGGCTTCAATACCGGGAATCATTGCCCTGGCCCAGATTGGTATCTGTGTTGTCAGGGGGAGTACTGGAAGAGAGGGACCAAGCGGCCGCTCTTTGAGTGAGGCCAGCGTCGGTGTTGACAGGTTAAGTACCTAGGTAGTCGTGGTAGTTCAACAGAAGTGCTACACAATGACTTTCTGAATCTTGTGATGAGAGCGCGTGATGAGTGAGGTTGCAGTTGAGTTCGTGAGATCCGCTCCAGAACTGGAGCAATCTCAGAGTAAAATTGCGCCCTGGCGCGCCCCCCCACAGATCTGGATCTTCAGCTGGCTTGGCACTGGCCATCCAGCTGCCGTGATCCCGAGATCAGCGCCGTTAGCGCTCAGATCCTTTACGTCATTCCCCGCTAGCATCACTAGCTCCACCGCAACTGATCGCGTCGCACCACCAAAGCTTCCCCAGGGTCCCAAGCCCGGAAATCTTTACTTTTCATCAATCGGTTCGCCTGCTGGAAGTCGGTCATACAGGCCACAGACGCCACCTTGCCCGCTCTCGTGTCACGGCAGAAAGAGGGTGCATCAAGGTTCAACCTCCAACAGTTTCGCCAACGCTGGTGCCGGTCGCGTTCCAATCGCCAATCGCGCAGCTCCTTGAACGGCAATCCCCTCCCGCCTCCAGTCCAGCGCGAAGCGCGCCGACACGCAATCATGGCCAGCGCCAGCTACTATGGCAACCAACAGCAGCCTCAGCAGCCCGGGTACGAGATGCAACCGCCGCAGGGGGCCTACTACAGCAACAACCAGCCGCAGTATCAGCCGCCCTACAACAACAATGGCTACGGTGCGCCCCCTAATCCGTACCAGCCGCCCCCTGGGCCACCTCCGGGTCCGCCCCCGCTAGATCCCAAGGCAAACGACAACTACGGCGCGCCGCCCACTTTCGACGAGGCCTTTGCCGTGCAGAAGCCCAAGTGGAACGACCTGTGGGCCGGGATCCTGTTCCTCATCACCGCTGCCGGCTTTGTTGTTGTGTCGGCCATTTCCATCCAGGGCTATGGTGAGAGCGCCAGATTTCGATGGCCGAGGGCCCTAGCTAACTTCGATTTGAACAGCGGCTACGCGCAGAGTGAACTCGGGTGGTCTCAATGGCCAACTCAACACCTTCAGCTTGACGACACACACCATCTGGCTGTTCGGCTGGGTTCTGCTCACCGCCATTGTTCTCAGCTACCTCTACGTCTGGCTCGCCCGCTTGTTTACAAAGCAGTTTATTTGGATCACGGGAATCCTCAACATCGTCTTCGGCGTGGCTACCGCCATCTACATGCTCTATCGGAAATACTACTCTGGTGGTATCGTCTTCCTCATATTCTCAGCCTTCTTGATCTTCGCATTCATCACCTGGATCCCACGTATCCCATTTAGCGTGCTGATGCTCCAAACTTCCATTGATGTGGCGAAAAAGCATGGCCATGTGTACATGGTGAGCGCCATTGGAGGCTTCCTGGCGACCGTTTTTGCGGCCTGGTACTCGGTTACGCTGGTGGCCGTCTATGTCAAGTACGAACCAAGTGCCAACAACCCTGCCTGCCGAGAAGGGGCTGGTGGTTGCGGCCAGGGCAAGGTCATCGGTCTGCTGGTCTTCATCACCTTCGCCTCGTACTGGATTTCCGAGTGGTTCAAGAACACCATCCACACTACCATCTCTGGGGTCTACGGAAGCTGGTACTTCAACTCCAAGAACTATCCGAAGGGGGTGACGCGTGGAAGTTTGAAGCGTGCCCTCACGTATTCCTTTGGAAGTATCAGTTTGGGGAGTTTGGTCGTCGCACTCATCAACTGCTTGCGGCAGCTTTGCTCGATCGGGCAGCGGACCGCGGCCGCCGACGGTGACATTTTCCAGACTATTATCTGGTGTTTCGTCGGATGTCTCGTCGGAATTCTTGACTGGGCAGTGCAGTTTATCAACCGCTATGCCTTCTCGCACATTGCGCTCTACGGCAAGGCCTATATCCCGGCCGCCAAGGATACATGGACGTAAGTTTTGTTGATTTCTATCTGTTTTGCTGAGCTAATTTTTCCTCGCAGGATGATCAAGGATCGAGGAATTGACGCTTTAGTCAACGAATGCCTTGTCGGCCCAGTCTTGAGTATGGGAGCTACTTTCGTGGCGTACGCGTGTGCCCTTTTGGCGTACGTGTACATGGTGTTCACGAACCCGGCTTACAATAGCACTGGCGCATACACGCCAGTTGTCGTGGCATTTGCATTTCTCATAGGCTTGCAAATCTGCAACGTTTTCACGACACCGCTTAGCAGTGGCATCGACACCATCTTTGTGGCCGCCGCGTGGGATCCCGAGGTTATGATGAGAGATCACCCGGATCTGTACCATCGCATGGTTCAGGTATATCCACAGGTTCAGCAGGCCATTCATGCATGAGAGTTGGACGGTTGATATGCGTCGGCATTTTGTTACAAGACGGGGCATCGAACGAGGCGGCTGTGCCGTTAGCTTGGGGGGGCCATAATGACTTGTTAGGGGACACAGTTTGTATATGGCGTTCATAGATTAATATCCGCAGACAAGTAGTCCAAAGTCGACGTGGGAAACCTGTCTGACCCTTCTAGGGGTGGCGCAACTACCAGGACACAGTTCTCATCTTAATATGATTTCCTTTGTCTTCTCTAAGTAGCTGAGATGTGATATTAACAGTAGTTTACTGATGACGCGCTCACTGCTTGCTCGCTAACCAGTAGCACATCCGGTACTTTTTATCCACATGTCCCGACTCACGCCCAGACATTCCCAATATTCATGATCACCACCAAGCCCCCTAACGTGACTTGCATCTATGCGCCAGCTGCCTCCATCCACTTCTGGATCCCATCCGCACTGAACGTTGAAGCCAGCGCAGGCTAGGTTTTCGGAGGGTTTGTTATCAGCGAACTCAACTCGGTATCGTGACGAGGTCGAGAAGTAAGCAGGATGAGTGGACACTCACGGAAAAGCGAATAGTAATATCAATAATCCGAGGCGGGTGTGCCCTCGGCTGAGAACACGGTCCGCCAACGGCTCATGCCGTCTTCGGCCCAGAGGTCGCTCATGGCGGCGTTAACGCGGCACTGTTCATCGCGGGGCACTACGCCTGGGTGGGTGGTGTTTTTGGGAAGTTCTGGGCTTGGGACTTCAGGGGAAAAGGGGGAGTCAGCCATGTCGCCTTTTGAATTTGGAGGGGTGGGTGTAACTAGGAACCTGTGGGAAATGCCAACCCGGATGCCACAAGAGACAGTGCGATAAGCACGAGAGTATTCAGGGATATCTGCATGTTTGAGTTGATGGTTTGGAACGATATGGACTCACAGCGACATGAAGGTGTTAGAAAGCGGGAAATTCTTGCCTTATATAGTCACGTCTGAGGTGAGTAGGCACACACACGTGCAGTGAGAACTTCTGATCTTGGGTACCACGGGTCTATGGTACCTGATCGTGACCCGGAGGGATAAACTTGTAGGAACGCCTGGGGTGATCACGAGAAACCCGGGATTGGGTCTCTCACTCTGGTTTTACGGAGCAGAGGAACGTGTTATTTTGGACGGGGCCTTTTCATCTATCTAGTAGGTACCTGGTATGAGCAAACAACCGTGTTTCGTAGCGCAGAGCTAGGAAAGGTGGAAGTTGGAGGCCTCGTGATAATTATCTTCGCAATCAAAATGAAAAGTAAATAGACCCCTCCCAGCGCTGGACCACCAGAAAGTTGACAGCCCATTCTGGGAATTTTTTTGCACACCAGCTGAGGGTGGGAAAACTCATCGCAAGTTCTCAGATGTTGACCCCGCTTGTCAATGCAATGGCACCTGAGGCACCAATGTATCCACGATTTGAGGCAGGCGCGCCCTGCAGGCCAAGTCCGACGGCTAGTTTGTCGAGTCTGAGTCACTTCTTCTGCAAGGCCCACCTCAACTCTCCCGATCCACTGTGATTCACTCATTTCAACAGACAAGCAACGCCAACGCCAAAACCATGCCAAAATCAAGCACGGCTAATATCGCGGGCCACATTGAGCAACTCCCGTTGGAGTTGTTCGAGCCAATCCTCGAGAATTTGTCGCTCAGAGATGTCATCGCGCTGGTCAAGCACGCGGGAGAGGACAGCCGGCTCGTCGCTGCATTGGCCATCAGCCCCAAATGGCGAGACATCTGGTCTACCTACCAGGCTAACCCGGACGGCTTTCAAACGCTTGTGTCTTTGATTGTCCCGATTGGCGGCAAGCGGCTGTTCGATCCGACTCTCGGCGCGCTAGAGGTCACCCCAGGACAATATTATCGTCGCCTGGCGCGGGAGAGGGAGATTCACGGGCCGAAATACAACTTCTTCGATTATGTGGTCCGGAAAACCTCGAATACCATCCAGAATCTCCTGAGCAATGTGGATCACGTCACGCTGGCGTTTCTATCCCAGAGGGTCACACTAGACGACATTGCCGTCATCTGCCCCTGGCTCAAAACCCTGGTCAACATCGCACGGCAACGGCATCCAGACGTTCGTAATAAGAGTATCCAGGTAGTACGAGACAGATTTCATGAAGCTCTTGAAGGCTCTTGCCGTTGCGTGGTTGATCCGTTCGGGGGAGCACGAATGATTCGCCCAAGGGGTTTCGAGACGCCTGGAGTCAAGTCATGTCTTGTGAAGCACCCCGACCGTGGAACATCGCAGTGGACCATCTCGCAGATCAAAGCATTCGTCGATGCATACTCAGTTGTCCAGACACAGCTCAACTTGATGAAAGCGGCCCAGCTCCAGGGTTTGGCGAAGCTCTATGCCCGGCATCATTCTCGGTTGAAAGAACCATACGCACCGCAAGGCCCACGGAACAATCCCCGCCATATTCCTAATCAACTTGAAGGTGTGTCCCGCTTTGTGACGCGGATCATCGACCTGGACCGCGACTCCCAGCCGCGGTCGAAGCAGGGCATGAGCAAGTTCCGCTATTTACACCCATGCCTCATCCCATACGACTGGTGCCTGCGTCTGTGGATTAAAGTTGGCAAGACAAATCCCCACCTTCGAGAGACCATGCAATCTACCATTTCTGAGTCCTCAGAAGACGCGCTGGAGGATTTAATGAAGCAGCTCTCTCTCTCTCCGACTGCACCAAAACCTCCTGACGAGGTTCTGAGTCAAATCCAAGTCGTCAACCAGGGAATTCGGACGTTTTACAAGAGGAGCAAGAAATGGGGACAAACAGGCTCTGCTCTTCCGCGAATTCGGATTGTCAACTCTGATAGTAAGTATCACATCTCTCCTCTTTCACTTAGGCTGACATTGTGCTACAGGTGATTCAGAGGCCCCTGCTTTTGCGATTTGTCGCGACAAGGCGTTAGTCGATGGATATAGACTTACTATGCTCCCCCCTGTTGATGCTCGTGAGATGGAGTGGCTGGTGGCATTCCTGGGAGTAGTGGAGTGGATGGAGGATGCATATCCTGATCTCGCATTTCAAGAGAGGTCATCTGTTAGGGATGAATAGATTGAACACCAGCACTAGCCCCTTTTCAAATCAGAATCTACGTCCACAGCACCATAGTGCTTTAGAAAGCGCCCCCAGACAGCATCACCCTCAACCTCGCCGATCGCAATCGGCCACAGAACACGGCCGGCTCCATCCTCCCAATCAAGCGGCCGTATCCCTCCATACATGCGGTCCATTTCTGGCGCCGCTGACATGAACCCCGGATCAACCGTGTTCATGGCGACGCCGCGGGTTCGCCACATCGATGCTGCTTCGGTCTGGGTGATCATGTTGACCGCCGCCTTGGTCATGTTTGTGTGGACATGTGTGCCCGCCTTGGCCGAGTGGTCGGGGGTTCTCTCCAATATCCCCTCGCGGGACGACACGTTGATAACATAACCAAGAGGCTTTTGCCCCCGACACGGGTGGCGAGGTTCATCTTTGCTCTCGGACGGCGGATCACCGGCTTTTAGCGCCGCACCCATCAACGGAAGCAGCTCGCGGAAAAGAATCAGCGGAACGAAGGCGTTGACGGCATGAGCTGATACGATATCCTCGTAAGGGATTTCGGAGACGGTCTGCACCCACGATGACTTGAAGTACGGCTGTATTTCGGTCCGGCCATCGTCCTTAACGTTCTCCGGCAGTGTGATATTGTCGGCTACTGCCACGGACTCGCCTTCGCCGGTGGTCGTAGCGATAGCCCCTGGATCGGACTCTTCACCGCCACCGCTGTAAAACGACAGCCCCAACGGAGCGGCCCCTCCCCGTACACGCGGGTGGTACGCCATATCCCCTACAGCGCGAAACACAAGATTGGTCCGCACGGCTTCCTTGCTGTGCTGCTTCTCGCGGGACACAGCACGCTCCTCTTTTTTGATGCTATCTGTCAGCGTCTGTGCGGCGTTGTTGATCAATATGTCCAGCTTCGTGGCGCCCATCTCTCCCAGAGCCACTTTCGTAGCCGCCACGAGCGCAAACGCGTCCTTTGCGGTGCGGAAGTCAGCACCAATGACCTTCAGACGGTCCATCCATTCTGCGGAATCTGGCTCTTGCGAGTATCGCACCGCGGCGTCGTTGGGGTACCGCGTTGTTGCTATCACCGTAGCACCGCACCGTAAGAGCCGTAGACTGGTGCCGTACCCTAGATGTACCCGGGCCCCGGTGACGAGAGCGGTGCGTCCTGCCAGCTTCAGAGACTGGGGTAGGGAGAGAGCCGACCCGGAATAGTTGAACGCGCCACATGGCCGACACATGGAGCCATAACGTGGATGGGGATCGACGAGGAGGAAACGGCAGATGTAGCACGCACGTAGGCGAGTGGGTGGGCGCTGAGCGTGATACTTCCTGACTTCGTCGTTCCAACGGAGAGATACGTCGGCCTCCTTTTCTTGCGGTTGTTCGGAGGAGGAGTCAGGAGATTGCAGCCCGAAGCGGGACTCAAGCGCCTTTATAACCCTCTGTACCTCGCCAGGGGCGGTCCTGACATCGAGGCTGAGATACTGCAGCACCCGAACCGCAGTCTCGACCTCCTCTTTGGTCGGCTCGGTCACTTTTGCGCTCGGCTTGCGAGATTCCTGGGGCACCGGAACTGTTGTGGAAAAGTCCCCGGCGATGAGATACCCATCCTCAGGCAGCGGAGGCTCCTGCACGAGCTCGCCCTTCTCGATGGCTTGTCGGAGCCGGGTCCGGATCTTCTCGAATAGATACCGCTTGAGTTCTGAGGGTAGGTCAGGCGATGGCGTCAAATACGACGCGATTGCTAGTGCTGCGTTTGAAGACGGGCTGGGCATGTGCATTGCCAGCTGGCTGGGCATTCCGCCTGCGTCGAGCGTTGCGGCATCTTGGAGGAGTTGCTTGGCGATGGTTTGTGGTGTTTGGGTTGTTGCGAAGTCGCTCCAGTATCCCTTGGTGTCCTTGCGGAAATCTTTCTTGGAGCTGGAGAGCATTTTGGAATAAATGACGGTGGTGATGTTTAGGTTGAGAGGTGGAAATTGCATTGGGGGCAGGTTTGTGGGTAGGGGGCTTGGCGGATATGCACAGCGCTGGTGACTCATTCTATTCGCGCGAGTACATGTAGTGAGTCGGAGTTTTGAGCTGGGCTGAAGCCTCAGGCAGGCGCCGCATTGGGAAGCTGAGAAAAACTCATGTAAGTTACATGCGCATTACTTGACTTGTATCTGGGTTCCTTGGGTCTTTACTCAGGTTGGAACCATTAGGTAAGTTTGGATATATCTGACTAGACGCAGATTAAAGGAGAAGAACCTCGTTTCAACGCGGAGTAAGTTTCAGCAGTTTCACGACAAAGCAGTTAATTTTGGAGACGACTTCGGCCGGCGTAAGTCCTTTACGTACTCCCCTTGATCCTGAGGGTACAAAATGCATGCCAGGACTCAGGATCTGTGAGTGCCGGTTCGAGGGGCAAGTGTGAGATTCCCAATCGCATTTCCCCATGATGCCAAACGGTTTTCTGTTATTGCTCATCCCTGGACGAAGCATGACTACTTCTGCGAATACCGCAAAGCATGCATAGGTTGTCAGCTATTTTTGGCAAGAAATCGGTTTGGCGGTGACTTACCAATGGCACACCAAGAGGTCCGGCCCGAGATAAAACGGAAGGCGATGATTATCTCAACAAGCAAACAACATGGGGGCTGGAAGTCTAAAAGACTTCCTTCCCGACGAGACTCCGATTGGGGCAGAGGGAGGAGGTCATTGGGCCAGTGACACATCTTGATCGTTTGAGTTGGACGAGGAATCCCATACGGCATTCTCAGGGTAAAACGGGGCAGGATTGACCTCGTCTAATGATTGGCCAGTACGGTGGTTCCTGTGCTGTATCTCTCCACCATGGCCTGAGGTGTATTCTTGGGTGACCTAACCCAAGATAGGGAGGGACAAGGGCAATGTGTAGCTGAAAGGCAAGTTCCATCCTGCCGCTTCCCGGCTAGCACGAATTCCTAGGTCATTGCATTTGGTAGGTATCATGGAGTTTGCTTGCCGCAGACTTCCTGTAACGCCCAAATGTGAAGGTTCTGGAGGGAGTCCTCCATGAGGGTTCACATATGCCAAGGGCCATGGGTCGCGAACTGGCTCGGCATTGCGGAGTCGAAATTACGGAGGCTTTCTCCTCCACTCCCGGCCCAACTTCTCGCCACGGTTTATCTCCGCTCGCGGGGCCGAGCGCCGATGAAACCCACTCCTTGGACGTCTTTTTGTTTGAAGCCGGCTTAATAATAACTCGACTCGACTCCAAGTTTCTCCGCAAAACGTGGCAGTGGACAGCATGCACGGATAATAGTGGACGGCTCCATTTTGATGCGTTGATACGGTGCCACGGACTGCCGACGCTCTCATCGTAACATCGGGCTGTCTCCGAGGCAATCGGCCACGCGGCGCGGAAACGGCCTTACGATAATTATTTGGGTACAGGTAGGTGTGTGGGATGACGTCAGTCCCCATTGATTGATGAGGCCTCGAAGACAGGTGCTCATCGATACAGCTCATGGTCTATCTCGGCAATCCAGGATCGAGCCTCACAATGCATCGAGGACCACCTGGGTAGTTCCAAGATATCATGCAGGGTAGTATTGATATACATACCTACCTACCTACCACACGCAAAGGCACACATACACGCGAGCAAATGAACTTGGTGGAAGGATTTTGAATCAATGCTCGCCATCTTGGCTATCGGTGATTGGGCGCTGTTGTGCGCTCGCACCTGGATCGCGGGTCTCGCTTGTGTGTCTACAGGGCTGGGCTCGCGTTATACCGAGTCGAGCTATAAATCCGCGATGCTTCGATTAATTTATGTATGGAAGGGACGGTGGGGCGGCTCGATGCCGCGCGAAACAGGCTCCCGATCCTTCGCGTCTTGCGAGTTGGTCGTACCAAAGTTCGCAGCGGCGCATTGAACCCCAAGACAGCTCCCTTTTTGCATCTCCATGCGAGATACCGCCATGGCACCTTACTTCCGAAAGTCCGCGACAACAATAAATCCCTCGTTCGCTGGTACTGGGCCCATTTGGTGGCGACGCCGGAGACGAGCCTTTTGTGCCCCCCGGCGACCATGTGGCTCCTGCCTTCCAAAATGGATCGCCCCCAACCCGGATAGCGGACCCATAGGCTGGGATGGCCTTCCAGGCACGGCAATTTGTTTTTAATTCAGCCACGACTTTGTGTTGCATTGCGTAAGCGGACCTGCAGCAGCAACGCGATGCCGGGATGCACCTTCCATCTCGATGAAGGCCCTCTCATATTATCAGCTCATATTGTCGCTCGACCGGCTCGGCAGACCGGTAACGGGCGGCTCCGAAAGGGATACTTAACCAAGGGGCGGCCACTCGGTAAAATTGGTCGTGATTGTTGACCCCCAGGGACTCCTCTGTTTTCAATCCAGTCCCCATTGCTCACTTTCGCGGCCAGCCATTCGTTTGTGCCATCCTGAGCCGGCACCATGAAGAGCGTTCTACTGTACTTCGCGGGGGCGTTGCTGCTCACCAGCGGCGGGTGGGCGCAGGACACGGGGACGGGGAAGGGGGCGCCTGAGCCGTGCAAGCGCGGACCCGACGGACCCGGCGGACCTAGCGGACCTGGCGGTGCGGTGCCCGGGCCGAAGAAGTGGGTGCGCAAGAACTTGCAGGGCGTCGAGTACAACTGCAAGTGCTACCCTGGCGACACGTGCTGGCCGCCCTCCAAGGAATGGCAGCGCCTGAACACAACCGTGGCCGGAAACCTGCGCGTCAACCTGCCGCCCGCCGCGCCCTGCTACAACACCTTCCAGGGCCCGCTCGGCGCTGTTAGCCCCTACGATGCCACAAAGTGCGCCGAGATCACGGCCAACTTCACGAATGAGCAGTTCCAGATCGACCTCCCCACCGCCGGCCTATGGACCTACTTCACCAACGACACGTGCAGGCCGACCGCCAATCCCACTGACACCTGCACGCTGGGCAACTACCCGGTGCTGTACATCACGGCGAAGACCGTCGCTCACATCCAGGCCGGCATCAACTTTGCGCGTGACAACAACCTGCGTCTGGTCATCCGCAACACTGGCCATGACTTCTTTGGCCGCAGCGTGGGATGGGGCGCCCTTGTCATCAACACGCACAGCTTCAAGGATATCGCAACCACAAACTCCTGGAATGGCGGTCCCGGTGGCTACTCGGGCTCTGCTGTGACTGTTGGTGCTGGTGTTCAGGCCATATTTGCTCTGCAGAAGCTGCACAGCCTGAACCCGCCCAAGATCATGGTGACCGGAGAGTGCAACGTTAGTGGCTGCCAAAACATCCCTTTCACGTTTTGAGCTTTAGCTGACTTGGAGACAGACTGTTGGTGTTGCCGGTGGACTCGTCCAGGGCGGTGGCCACGGCCCCTTGACCAATCAGCAGGGCTTCCTCGCCGACACGGCGCTCGAGTTCAAGGTGATCACGGCTGACGGTGAGCTCCGGACCGCCAACGCCAAGACCAACACCGACCTCTTCTGGGCCCTCCGTGGCGGTGGCCCAGCATCCTTCGCTGTCATCGTCGAGGCCTCATACAAGACATTCATAGACATTCCCAGCGCTGCCATCAACGTTGACATCACACCTGCCAACACCCGGGGCGACGTCGAGCTATTCTGGGAAGCCATCCGCGTGTTCCACAGCTATAGCACCACCTGGGTGGACGCCGGTCTGTATGTGTACTACGAGCTCTTCGGTCCTACCCTGCATGTTCACCCTATCGTCGGCGTCGGAAAGACCCAGGCCGAACTGGAAGCCCTCGTCCAGCCCTTCTTTAACGACCTCACCGCCATCGGCGTGACTTATGCTTCCACCAGCCACACGTACAACACTTTCTACGACCTGTACTTTGCTCTCTTCGAGGGTGAAGCGGCTGGAAGCTCTGCCCTTACCGGTGGATGGACTATCGCCAAGCAGGATGCCCTCACCAACAGCACAGCCATTGTCAAGGCATTCCGCGGCGTTGGTGACGCAGGAGCCATCATGATCGGACACATGTGGAATTCCGGCGGCGGCCTGCCTCAATCTGAGTGGGTCAAATCTGCCATCAACCCGCGCTTCCGCAACGTTGTCGACAAGATCCTCACCATCCTCCCTCTTTCTGGAAACGCCCCGCTGGCTGAGAAGGAAGCTGCCCAGAATACGCTGACTAACGTTGTTGACGCTGGTTTGAGGGCGGCATCGCCCAACGGCGCGGCGTATGTCAATGAGGCAGATCCGTTCCAGCCGAACTGGCAGACTGCGTTCTGGGGAACGAACTACCCCCAGCTGCTTACCGCAAGGGCCAAGTGGGATCCCAATGGCGTGTTTTATGCTGTGTCGACTCCTGGCACCGAGAAATGGAGTCAGATTGAGTACGGCACGAGGTTATGCAAGCGCGTTTAGGGGACAACGGATGGGGTTTGGAAAGGAAAAGGAAAGGAAAAGCTTTAAATGATTTATGGATTGTACATTACTTGCATTATGTATACTATTTTGGCACACACCCATGCTGGATAGAGAATGATGGCACCTTCATGTATTTCATATATGAAACCTATTCTGGTGCATTTTAATGTCCGTTTGTGCATACCTTTAAACGTCACGCCTGACGTTTAAATCAAAGGTTTTGACTTATAGTCACATATTGCCTTCCTATCGTTTTACCACCACTCAGACAACGACCCCCTTTTACGATGTTTGCGCATCCGGCCTACTCTCATCGGCCCAGGGCGGTGCGGCGGGCGAGGCAAGAATATGGGCCGCGGTTAGACATCTAGCTGCTGCTGTTGCTGTTGTTGCTATTGCTATCGTCGTGACAGTGGTGATAAACGCAGTTTTGGCTTTTACCAGTTTCTTGATCTGGGGAACTTGGTGCTTTAGTTTGTGGGAGCATGGCTCGGGTTCCTGTAATTTCACATGCTACCCCGAAACCTATAATGCAAACAATCATTCTCACTGTAAATAACAATATTATGATTTATTGATTGTATATTGATTACATTAAGTGTACTATCTATCTTGGCACACGCACCGGGATATCATTCACACCGCGTCTAAACCATGACCTTCTCCGACACTGGCACCTTCTCCGACACCAGCTCCTCGGGCTCAGACTCCACCGTCTCCTTCTCAACCACCACCCTCCGATCCTCAACCCCCCAGACCGAGATATACGCCGGCACCAAGCTCAGCGTCCAAAACACCAAGTTAATCACCGTTGTATAAAACGGCGAGAACTTGCTGCTGCTGATTCCAAAACTGGCACACTGCCCCCAGCTCTCCACACCACGCAGCAGCCCCGTACCCCGACTAAGCTCCGACGTGCCATCGCCAATCGTGCCCACCAGGAAATACAGATAATTCTGCACCATATTCCCCGTCGTCTGCATCATGATGTACATGCCGAATCCCCGCCCAAAGCCAGGGGTAGTCCAGTCCAGCCCCTTGGGCGTGGAAGTAAACTCGTACTCGTGCTGGATGTACATGACCCAGATCCACACGAGGGTGAAGAGTCCGCAGGAGAAGACGAAGCCGCCTCGGATGCGCGCCTTGATGGTGAAGCGCTGGCTGTCGAGGAAGAGCCCGAAGAAGCCGCAGGCGATGGTGCCTGTGATGGCGGAGAGGAAGGATGCAAGGGCGCGAGCGCGGACGGAGAAGTAGATTGTGAGGAAGGTGCTGAGAGGGAGTTAGTCATGCGAGTTTTGGTAGGAAAATTAGGGGTAAAGAGTTATTTTTTTTTTTTTGGCATACCTGAGGTAGCCCCAGTAGAACCACGAGGCAAAGAAGATGGGCAAGAGGAGGCCGACCTGGCGGGAGGTGGCGGTCTTCCAGAGCTGGCGGAGCTGTTCGCGCGAGGAGGTCTTGGCCTCGACGACAATCTTGGAACCGTCTGCGCGGTGGGTCTTTTCGGGCGGGGAGAGCAGGAAGGAAAGGGGCAGGGCGCAGGCCTGCAGGACGACGAAGACCAGGAGGGTCACGTAGTTGACCTTGCCGGCGGTGGAAGTTTTGGCGTTGAGGCCGAGGTTGATGGCGCCGCCGATGAGCTGGCCCGAGTTCTTGAAGGCGAGCCAGAGCGCGAGGTAGCGGCCGCGCTTGGCGTGCTCGGGGTAGGAGAGCACGATGGCGCCCTCGGCGGCCCAGTAGAGGCCGGCGCTGACGCCGCAGATGGCGGCGCCGAGCATGACGAACCACTCGGTGCCGAAGCGGTTGTTTTGGTACAGGGCGGCGCTGTAGACGGACCAGCCGAGCGTGCCGAGGATGAGCGTCTTCTTGACGCCGATGAGGTTGACGAAGATGGGCGACAGGATGCAGAACAAGCCCATGAGCCCGAACACGAGCGAGTTACCGCCATTGACGAGGTAGGGCAATAGCGCGCCGCCGGCGCCGAGCGAGTTGTTGGCGTTCCATAGGCCGGGTCCGAGGAGCGCGATGCATCCGCAGATGATCATCTGCGCCAGCACGCTGCGGAAGAACTTGGCCATGATGGGCGGTATTTGCGAAAGATGACTGGGACAACACCCCTTTCAAACCGGCGAGGGGAGCGCTGGTTGGCATATATAGGAAATCATCGCTCCCGCGGGTCGTGGTCCAGGCTGCGATATAAAATCCGAGGATCGCTAGCGGAGGTGCCCGGGACATGGGCTGGCCCCGCGTTTGGCATCCACATTTCGGCCTAGGTAAATTGCGTGCTCCGTTGTCCTAATAACGTTATAATAAGCACCGTTGTTCCGGCTGGAATTTAGCTGTAGAGTTGGGCTGGAGTGTGGAAGTCCTACTTACAAGTGCCGTTGGTAGACTAATACCACCGTTACCAATGACTCGGCATTTAAGACCAGTGGCTTTTCTATATCAAAACACAGACGACGGCTCACGATGCAGCTGTTTACTCGCCTTTGAGCATCGTCAAGCAGGGATGAGATGAGCTGGAGAAAATTTGGGCTTCTACTGTGGGGTTCTCTCCGAGTCTCGCAGGATCAGTGGGGACGTCTTTTTGCAAGCGCGATCCATGGCGGTGGCAAGGATGGCCGTGTCGGGACGGTGAAAAACCTGCTGCATACCAACAAGGACGAACCGATTGTCTGCGTTCTCGCTGCGCTGCACCAAATGCCCGGAAAGAGGCAGGCTTTGAGTTGGCATGCCCGTACCCTTGCGATTTTGAGTAGCGAGCAGACCCGACAGCACAAGCGAATTGAGGAGAGTTACATCGAGGCAATGCTTGCCTTCCGCCATTGTTTGAGTGATGATATCAAACGGCATTTTCGCCCCTGCCATTTTGCCGTTTTTGCTCTTGGACCACGAATAATATTCCATGTTGGTGTCTGCTTTCCCAGCCAGGACGCCTGCACCGATGCACCCGATGTCGTTCTACCATGAACCAATTGATTCCTCAAACCTGCGAAAATCCGGGGAAAGTCATCACCAGGTGGAGAAGGACGGCTAAAATTCGAGCCACCAAGAAAGCACGCCCACATCGCAGCCCATCCGTTTTCGGTCTTCGAAACTCCCCATGGTGGAGACTTTTCTTCGTTGAGCATGGCGCGCCCGTCTTGTGGCGAATCTCTGGAACGGATCATAACAAGAGAACAGGCCGAGTGGCGCAATGGTCGCGCGTTACTTTCCGGTTCGTCACTGTTGGTAAAGGTTCTGGGTTCGAGCCCCAGCTTGGTCGATTCTTTCTTTTTTGCTCACATCAATGTACCTGATTCATGCTGTGGTGCTGACTGACTCGCTTCCTTATCTCTATGTTTTGGGAGAATGCTGGGATGATGCTGGGCCTGCCCACATGAGTTTTGATGTATGGGTGCCGTGGGCTCGGGAGCAGTTCGCAGCTGTTAAGTTCCAGGCGATAGTGTTCAACGCCCGAAACCCAAATTTCGCAAATGGGCTACGCCTTATCTCTACAGGCACACACCCGAGAACGAGCCCGGGGCACTTTTCAGGGCTTGGTTAAGTCTGTGCTGCTTGTATTATAGATGCGTTTGGTCGGGAAGGAGACTAACTCGGATTGGCTGATCTCCCAAGTCCCTCACTCTCTCGAAGCACTGCTGTTCCTCGCTGACTGTTGCCTCCTGCGGCCAACAAAGCCCATCAATATGCCCGTCATCCCCTGACTTGAAGATGATCTTGAACACATTCGCCGGCGAGTAGGTGAACCTGGCCTGCCTCGCCTGCTCGTCGCGCGAGGCCATCCACATGAACGTCTCGCCGTTGTGGTGTGACAATCTCCACGACTGAGATTCGCGATTTTGGAACCGGACCTCTAGTTCACCATCACTTTCCAGTATTCCAATCAAGAAGCCATTGAGGCTATTCCTATAGAGCCCCACATACCCTGACAACGGCCGTGGGGCCTGAGGCGGGGTGTTCGCCTTCTTGTCGTCTAACTGCTTCCTGATGATTTTTGCACTTTCCAAATGGCCTGCGGCAGCCTTGCGAGCAAGCTTGACGAAATCGTGCTTTTCCGCGGAGTCGAGGATTGCCTCTAGAAGCATGGTTGCAATCCAATCGGAGGGGTCGGCGAGGCCGACCGAATTGGTGAACACCACGACAGCAATCTCGTCTTCTGGGATCAAGGCAAGAGTGGACGTGTAGCCCGCCATGCTGCCGCTGTGGCCTCTCACCACAACGGTTCGTCCGTCAGGGGGGGTGAGAACGGGCATCGGCTTGCAGTAGTTGCTATTGCAGCCAAACCCCAGCACGCTTGGAAGCGTGATGAAGTTGAAGCCAAGGCCGTAGCCCTTGGGGGGCCGGGGGAGGGGGGGGGCTTGGATCGGGCTATGTGGGACTGAAGTTGGTGGTAAATGAGCTTAAGGACAGGCTCGGAGTTCGTTCTCTCGTCTTGGCTCTCGTACTTGAACGCTTGGATCAAGCCGTTGGCGTGCTTGATCGTATCTGAAACGGTGGTGCGGACTGCTTGGGCTGCAGCATGGATGGACCCGTCCCAGATTTCGGGTTGCCTGAGTTCGCAGAAGGTTCCGTCGTCAAGGGCAGTGTATGGAGCTGTCAAATCGCCTCGCTGGATTGCTGATGCTTGTGTAGTGGACTTCGTCATCTGCAGGGGCTGAATGATTATTTACTCAACGAACTGTCCATAGCTCATCCCTCCGACTTTCTCGATGATCTTGCCCAAAAGGTAGTAGTTCCAGTTGCTGTACTTGTACGTTGCTCGAAATTTGGCAATCTGGGGAAGCGCATTGAAGTATCGGATGGATTCTGAGGGATCGACGAGCAATTCGCCATCTGCTCCGTACCACCATTGATTCGAAACGCCCAATCCAGTTCTGTGACTGAGGAGGTTCAAAATTGTCGCATTGTTTGTCACGTCCGGGTTCTGGCTGGCGAACTCGGGCAGGAGCGATTTGATGGTCGTGTCCCAGCTGAGCTTTCCGCCATGGACAATGAGGTTGATCGCAGAGCTCGTGAACTCCTTTGTGAGGGAAGCCACTGAATACAGCGTATCTGAGGCTGGTGGCTCGTTTGTGGTGATATTTTTGACGCCTAAGTTGAGTTGAAGGACAGTGGTGTCTGAATGAGACCCTGATCGAGGCGCCCGGAAAGGTGGTCTGGTACTAATTTGCAGTGGATTTTGGAACACGGTGCAATGACTCCATACCTATTTGTGGTTCAATATTGGTTCGCATTTAAAAGTGATCTGAGTATTTAGATAAAGAGGTTGCAGTTTTATCAGTTCGCATCTCAGGTACATATTCAGGCGGCCCCTGCCTTTCATTTGCTTTCCTGTCATACCAATCTTCCCCCATCCATCGCTACGTCCAACATCACTTGGTACATACATTGAAGCCACGCGACATGTCCCCAAACACTCAACCGGGTCGACTTGAACTCAGGCCCCAAAATGAAAACGCGAGATTCAACTGCATGGTCTGGCGAGACATCTACCAAAGCGAAAAGCCCTTCTAGGTCCTGATCGACATACCAAAGGATGCAGTCGACCAACGTCGCACCAATGTCGGGTTCGAGACCGGCCCGGAAGAAACGGTCTATGACGTGCGCGGCCACGAACATACGTTCAATATGAAATCCCAGGGCTTCCAGTACGCGGAGGCGGCGTCTGCCTTTGATCACGAACGTTTCTCTGATGCTCCTGCCGTCAAGAACGAGTACACCCCTGAGTGCTTGGCGTTGCTGGAGAAGAATTTGCCGGATGCGGAGCGGGTTCATGTGTTTGGGTGGCGGGTAAGAGCTTGAACCGTGTGAGTGCAAGGTGGATGGAGGAAACTGACTTTGCTTCCTATTGACAGAAGCGGAAGAGCGGAGAGTTGCCATCAAGGGCCAGCGAGTTGACTTTGGTTTGACTGATACTGTTCTGGGGCTTGCTACTTCACCGCACATCGGTCCGTGATATCATACCTATACGTTGTGTTCGGTTTAGTTTCAACAATCTTATGCTAACCTCTGAGACAGACCAATCGCCCCGCGCTGTCTTGGAGATGGTTAAGATGCGCTTTCCCGACGAGGCAGACAAGCTGCTCCGCGGACGGATCAGGATTATCAAGTTTCGTTCCCTTGATCATTTCATTGAGTGTTTCTGATGAATTTCCTAACCATAGATGTCATATAGCATCTGGCGCCCCATCAACGGTCCCGTTAAAGACTGGCCCCTGGCTGTGGCCGACGCCAAAACCGTTCTGCCATCCGATCTGATCGAAGTCGACCGCATCCGGGCATCATATCACGGGCCGATGTATTTCCTGCTTCGCCAGGATGGGGTTGCCAATCGTCAGTGTTCCCCCGCATCATGCATCATGACACGTTCGTCGAGCGATCAGTAGCCTCCTGTGCTGTCATCAAAGCTGACTGCCAAAATCGTTGCTCTAGACTGCGTGCATTCGTCGTTCAATTTGAAAATGCCACCCGTAGACGCTCCAACCAGGGAGAGCATTGAGGTCAGGGCCTTGGTGTTCTCGGGGAAGAGTAGAGCCAAAAAGGCGGTATTATCATTTAATCACCCATTTTCTGTTTTTTTTTTCACTACAGAAGAAGTTTCCAACTGTGGACCTAGGATCTTCCGGCTCTGAAGTCCGCCGGCTGAATTGGGCAGTGCGGAGGGGGGAGCAGCCAGGTTGAGATCGGGCGGATGATCCCTCAGCGGCTGAATGAACGCGCAAGTAAGCGGAATGATGCATTGAGCGCCTATACAGCTCCGGAGGAGCACCCCCGGGAAAATTCCCGTTCGCTGATGCTTGGTAATGATGTAGTTCCTCCGTGCCCAGTCCGATGTCAATCCAAGACCGCCGCGCGAGATGGCCCGGTATCCAGTCGCAGTCCTTATATTTTGACAGCGAAGCATCAAAGATCGCTTGAAAATTCGGTTGTGACGAAACCCCAGCTACCATGAAGTTCACGACCGCGGCAGCCGTCGCGATTGCCGCCGCTCAGTCCGACCAGGTCCTCGCCGACTTCACCGACTGCCCGCTTGAGAGCGACTTCAGGCCGCTGTCAGCTGGCCAATGGATCGGCGCTGCCAGCCCGGGGTGGAATGCAGGAAATACTCTTGACGCCGTGCCGAACGAGGGCTCGTGGAACAACGCTCCTCTTCAGAACTCGACGCTCACATATGTCAAGGCTGCAGGGTACAAGTCCGTCCGCATTCCGGGTGAGTTGAGATTCTTTGGTGCCGATAGACTGGTGTTGACAGGATACAGTAACATACGCCGACCATTTTGTCAGCGGATCGCCAGAATGGAAGATCAACGCGACATGGCTGCAGCGCGTCTCGGACGTGGTCGACATGGCCACATCTCAGGGGCTCTATGTGATCACCAACATGCACCACGGTACGGCCTGGGACAGCAACTGGCAATTTTCGCTGACTGACAAAAACTGTGTACAGACTCAACGGGCTGGGCCGACGTCTCAAAGTCTGACGCAAATCAGACCATGATTCAGGAGAAGTTCTACGCGTCTTGGTTGCAGATCGGCAAGACGCTCGCCTGCAAGTCGGCAATGGTCGCGCTGGAGCCGATCAATGAACCCCCTGGAACCACCGCTGAGCATGCAGAGCACCTCGACAAGCTGAACAAGCTTTTTCTCCAGGCGATGACCGAAACGGGCGGCTATAACTTTCAGAGGGTCGTGACTCTCTCGAATCTAGGAATGGGCGCCGATAGGATACAGTATTTCAAGCGGCCGGAGAACATTACGAATCCTTGGGCTTACCAGTTCCATTTTTACTCTCCTTGTAAGTTTTATGTTTGAAGAGTTTGAGGTTGCAGCGATGAGTTCTAACGGGTAAAAAGACGACTTTGTCTTCAGTGCATGGTAAGCTATGTCATGTCTCAGAACAGAACCCCTGAATCAGATGCTGAACAAACTTAGGGGCAAAACAGTCTGGGGAAGCCAGGCCGACAAAGCCGCCGTCGTTGCAGAGCTTACCTCCGTCCGCGGAAACTTCTCAGCATCCGAGTCCGATGTACCCATTCTCCTCGGCGAATTCGACGCCTCCCAACTGAATCTCGAGCCTGCGGCACGTTGGAAGTGGTTCGACTTCGTCGTCCGCACCGCCAAATCCCTCGGGATGACGACTGTACTGTGGGACAACGGCCTTGACAACCTCGACCGCGCAACTGGCGTTTGGCGAGACAAGATCGCAGTCGACATCACCATGGCGGTCCTCAGGGGCGAAAACAACTCCCTTGCTGACAGCACCACCGACGCTTCGGCGACGACGCAAGAGAGCTCGGCTTATGTCTTCAACAAAGTCGGCAGCAACATCACGGCCAAGACATTGCCATTCATCATGAACGGAAACAACTTCACGAACATCACGGTTGGCTCGACTCTGTTGAAAGAAGGGGAGGATTACTCGTTCGGCGAATCGGCTATCACCTTGAACCAGCCTCTCCTGTCGAAATATCTCTCTGCGACAGCTGAGCCAGGAACAAAGGCGAATCTGACTGTGTCGTTCTCGGCCGGAGCTCAGTCGCAGATTGAGCTTGTGCAGTGGGACGTCCCAACTCTGAGCTGGTATTCTGTCTCTGCAAAGGATGTAGCAAAGGGGTCTGACTTGCAGATACCCATCACGTGGAAGGGCCTCCATCGAGTTGCTGCGGTCAAGATAGCAACTGTGGATGGAGCCTACCTGTTTGATGACTGGACGCAGTATCTTCCGGATTTGCAGAAGGGTCGTGGGGTGAGTTTTATCCTGGCCCTTTTACAGAAACTGCGATACGTGCAAGGGTTACTGACAATGGTGGCGTACAGACATTCAACAATCAGTGGAACTTTGACCAAGATCGGATAATCATCACGAAGGCTGCTGTGGAGGCCGCTGTTGCATCAGGGAAGAACACGACGTTTACGTTCGAGTTTTACCCCAGGGCGGCAGGAAACGGAAATACAGTTCAGTACACGCTTATTGCATAGGGGAGGCAGATAGAAAATAGTACAGTTTGCTGGTAGGTTGATAACCTCAACGCTCCATTGGTATTATCGCCAAACTCCAACAACCCCTCGTCCGTCAATGCTGTTTTCTGAAGGCAAAATCAACAGCAGACTCTCCATATCTGAGTCACCACCCTGTAGCCTGTCCGCAATTCCTTCTGTTTCCAGGCAGTATTTCTCAACTCGGCCGCAAAGGCTGTCTCGCAGTGACTTTGACCATGTACGAAAGCTTGGGCCAAAAGAAAGGGTCCCCTTAGCCAGTGCGAAAAGCGTATTGTTACTGTAAAGACCGCACATGGCTGTCGTTATTACAGGCCATCTCCTATTCTGAAAACACCTACATTAATACTGGAAAGGCCTTCCTACAATTTTAAAAAGACCTTGCATTTTCAAAAGTCTTTCCTGCATTCTGAAGAGGCGTCCTGCGTTTTAAACAAGCGTTACTGCATTTTAAAAAGGCCTTCCTACATTTTAGAAATGCCTGTGATGTGATAAGCTAAGGCCGTACTGTCCTGGAACAAGACTGTATGGATTCCAAGAACGCATCTTCGCACGGAGATAAGAGACCCTTTCTTTTGGCCCGAGCCTTCGTAGACTACCTAAGTACTAACAACGCTGACTCGGTGTGTCTGTGTGATTTTTCTTCCTAGAATTCGATGTTAATTTCTCTGCTGGTAGTTGCATATCCGAATAGTCTGGTCACAGTTTTCTTGTGTGTGTGTGTGTGTGTGTGTTGGGCGGAGGAGCGCCAAGTTGTGTTTTGGTTTGGTGGGTGCAAACGTACCTACCTGTCCACCGCCTACATGGAAAAATGGGTGTGGGCAGTTTGTCCAATGGCTATCGAGCGCCAGAGATTATCGTAGCCAATGTAGAGGGTGTTGCTCTTGATGTCATAAACTTCCAAATCGTTCAATTGCTCGAGCTTCGGCATATGGTCTGGATGCGTAAGGTTTAACAGCCCGTCCTCTCCGATGTTCAAGAATGTACAACCTGTATTGTGGGGGCACCTGGATGGGTAAGGCCCACACCACATAGTAAAAGGCCTCTTCAGCAGTGCAGAGTGAACGCATGTCAAAACACAGGGAGTGTTTGGGATAAGGATAGGAAGCCCCGCAACTGGGACCCTGTGGCCTTATGTTTGGGCGCCGGCTGCGTTTTCGAATAGGAAACAAAAAGTTTGATCTAACCCCAGTGCGGCCACGTGAGTCCAGAAGAGACATTGATCCAAATCCTCCGGGAGGTTACAGATATCGCTGTAAAAGGCTTGAACATAGATGTCTCCGTGTAAGCAGTGGTGTGTAGGATGGATGGGGTAAAGGCTCAGGGTGGGAAAAGAGCCGTAACTAGACATACCAAACTGTATAACAAGGTTTTGGTTATACCCAAGGTCCTCGATTCGCAATTTCTTCTCCCCCGTCCTGGTAACAACGAACCTAATCCTGTTCCCCCTACCCCCGGCTTCAAGAAGGAGAGCGAGTACAGTTTCCGCGCGCTTCTTGAAGCGGGGCTCTCCGGGTCTGTAGATAGTACTCGCATCTGTGCGGAAATAGTAGGAAGTACCCCGAGCGTCCACTCTGAGACCATTTCTCGCCCAGCCCAAGGGTCCCTCGCACACCCGTCGGTGTGTGATCTTTATGTCCTCCGTGAAGATCAAACGTACGGCCGCAATGTCGACAATGCTCATTCCGTTAGCTTCACGGACTGTGAGATCCAGAGACTCCCCATAGCTTTCGAGAAGGTGCTGCACAGCGCCGCGATTTGAGCTTCCTGCGGCGATGTGAAGAGGTGTCTGCCCTTTCCAGAAGCCTTCGGTAATTTGGGCGTTCAAGGTTTCAGGCTCGTCCCCTTCTCCGAGAATCAGTCTCAAGATGGGAGTTCCCGCCACAGCGCCGTTATCCCCCTCATCGGAGTGCACAGCAGCGTGAAGGGCTGTAAAGCTAGAGCCCTGTTGCTCGGCTACAACCTCAAGTAATGACTCTGGTAGATAGGGCAGTTTGAGGAACCGACGTATTTGGGAAGCCGTGTTGGAGTAAGCCTTGGAATTCAAAATTAGTCCCCCGAGTGGCGTGTTTTTGAAGATATTGGCCTCCTCAGGTACCCCGACGGGTCGCAGCTGGGTCAAATCGCAAACGCCAGTACTGTAAAGCCAGCGGGCAATATTGAGCTTTCCCAAACCGAACGCGACCATAAAGTCTTCACCATAATCGTCGTTTGGGTCCCTATGTTCTCGGAACGGCTCGAGGTGCCAAATATCATCAGGGCCTTGCCAGCACAACCGGAAATACGACTTCCAATCTTCCGGTGAGACATGGATGTTTACGGCCTGCGAATAGGATAAGAGAGCGCCAAAGAGGTGTTTGTTATTGAAAAATGCCGCATTCCGGACTGTCATGATCCACTGCAAGGGACTGAGGTAGGCCTTCAATGGTGTCCGGGGTCCAAGTAGATAGTCGACAACGAACGTAGGCACGCTATAGAGTGGGGTATCTTTGACGTCGCTGAATACCTCCCCAAAGTCAGCACCGTGCTCCGCAAGAATATCGACAGTCCGCTCGAATGCCTCCTGGTGCTTCTTCCCATGAAGGAGAAGCCTTGATATAGCAGGGCCTGTGTAGTTACAGCAGTGAGCAAGGGCACCTTCAATTGCAGCTTCCTGCAACCAAGGCGTCTCTCCGATGGCCGTCTCGCTCAAAAGTATGCGTAGGATTTCATGCTGGTGATGCTGAGCCGCTTCGACTAGTGGTGGCGAATATTTGGTCTCAGACGTAGGGTGAAGTGGGTTAGCTCCCCAAGCAACAAGTACTTCCACAGCAGCCTTGTTGTCCGCAATAACCGCCCACATGAGAGGAGTTTGGTTTATATGAGCAATTTGAATGATTCCCCCAAACGGTTCCTGCTGGCGTCTCTCTTCTGATCAGGCTTCCGTTGTGGCACCGGCCTCGATAAGCCGCTTGCAGATGTCGGGGATATGTTCGTCGTTAAAAGAGCCGAGATAATGAAGAGCCGTCGTGCCGTGGCGGTTCGCGACAGATGCGTCAGCACTATCCTTCAACAGCTGGATGACGGCATCATGGAGACCGAGCTTGCATGCGTGGAGCAAAGCGGGCTCCTGCTCAGCGTCAATGAATTCCGTGCTAATCCTGGGTCCCGGCCCTGGTGGAGAAATGGATTCCTTTGACAATAGCTGCCGGAGCCTACGCTTGGCAATCCAGCTACCGTGACCCAATGAAACGCCTTTGCGCAGGGACTCCAGCTCTTCTTCAACGCTGAATCCGTCTAACTTCTCCCCGAATGTGTCAAACACATGACCTACGATGCATTGCGCGCCGAGATGGCCGCCTATAGCTGCCAGACGCAGGAACTCTAAGCTTCTAGAAAACGTAGTACATCTAATATGATGGAGACCGAACAATGCAATTTGCCAAGCGGCCATGACCCGGCGGGCGATGTCTTCTTCCCCATTGTCGACAACTTCCATAGCCGCTTGAATAATGGTGTTTGTAACCTTCGATGAGAGGGGCGCGGCTTCCAGGAGTCCCAATGTCAGAGTATTTGAAGATCCGCTCAAGTCTTCTCTCGTGTCTTTTGTCATATCCCTGCTGGGCACTTCGGCGTTACTTCTGGGCAGACGGCTGGGACCTATATGGATGGAGACCGGCAGCCAGCGTTGAAACACTTCGAGTTTTGGAACTATCAGTTGTCTCAGGCCTTGAAAAATGGGTCCTGGGTTGCGAATCAACTCACATTCAGCGACAAACTCCATGCCCCACTCCATCTGCTCCTCGGGGGTCCAGTCTGGAGCCCATGGCCCAATCTGCACTAAACCGAGATCTATGGCATCGAAGGGGCGCAACTCGGATATCGATTTCATGGGCCATACGGACCTCCAGAGATCAAAGCGGGTCTTTATCGTTTGTATGCGGATTAGCAAATGATGGCACTGCACGTCAGCGTCTGACAAGGACAAAGCGGATGCTACCACAGCCCCCATGGTGTCAGAGATTCGCTCAATCTCTGTCACATGGTGCTCGTCCGTTGTACCTGGATATTTCCCTTTGAGATTCCATTGTTGGACTTCGTTTGACCATCTTCTGCCTAGAAAAATGAAACTGCAATGAACGATGTACGGGAGCACTGGCGGGACATTGCGTTCATCAGCCCCCTTCAGATGTTCCAAGTACCCGTCCGGTGATTGCTCTGGGCCCTTACAGACATCCAGTGCATCACCCATCAAACGAATTGACAAGACCCGCCAAGTACGAGTCCAAGAGAGTAGATGTCGGCTCGTATAAGTTGGCTTTCGTCCAGCATCTCAGTAATTCATCGCGGTTGCCATAATGTCGTGCCGGATTGCACTTTCATCAGTTTTGTGATGCTTGACCGGAAGAGTGAAGAACCAAAGTCGGCGATCTTGGCAGTGAGATTTGACTTGAAGTCCTCGAAGATGAGCACGTTGGCGGGCTTGATGTCACCAAGGATAATACCAACACTATGCAAACCGCCGATGCCCCGAATGATATCTGCTTGCGTGAATATGAGGGGCAAGACACTCCCCATCGACGAGAACCTCCATGGCCTAATATCTTTGACGCAATGGATGTCGCCGGTTTAGTAGTGGGCGTAGCCAGCTTAGCCGTGACCGTCCCTGACTGGTTGAAGGGATATTATATGGTCAAGAAAGTGCTTCGGGGTTCGTTCGGGCCCGAGGCAAAGTTATTCCTGGCCCAACTGAAGATGCAGTGCGCTACACTGGAAAGCTGGTCAGAGGCGTGGGACTGGGACAAAGGGTGTGCCGGAATTTATTGGGCCGATTGGAATTTTCGGAAGAATGAAGATCTAGTGGTCGCTTACCGCAATCTCATCACAGAGCGCCTTGACGAGCTACGGAAAAAATCCTGCGAATATCTCTCCGTCGCCGAGACTGCCAATCCCCACGAATCAGCTGTCGCCTCGATTGGCAATATCGCCCCACCCATGCAGAGCAACATCGAGAGACTTGAGGAGGGAGTTCAAGGCGTCCATCGCAATGCAACAACGACTCTGCAAAGTGCGGGATGGGCTAACAATGAAGAATACTTCAACAAAGTCTTGAAAAACATAAAGTCCATGATTGACGACATCTACAAACTCCTCCCACCGCCAAACCACGACACGGCAAGATGCTGCAGTTGACCCAGTCTGCGAAAGGCAACATCGCGGAGGTCATGTTGAGGGACCGAATGTTGCGCGAGACCGAAAGCACCACAGACGAGCGCACAAACAGATGTTTGGGCACCTTCCGCCAAGCAGACACAACCAAAGATGATGTCTTGGTGGAGTGGAAGCTCGCCGACAGCTCCCGGATCCCGCCCGGCCATGCCAACACAAGCTTCCACGACATGGCAAAGTCCCGCTTCCAAAGCCTCGCCTCTCTTCTGAAGGAGAGCCCCAAGGTTCCCGACATCAGAATTCTAGAATGCCTCGGTGTCGTCATGAGAGATCTGACCGACGACGAAATTCACTACGGACTGGTTTCCCGCGCCCCCTCGACCCGGTACAAGACACTGAAGGACATTCTCAGCGGACCCCCCGACGATATGGCCCTTGACGATTGGTTTGCCATTGCACACAGCATCGCTCGCGCTGTCCTGTGCATCCACCTCTCCGGGTGGCTTCACAAAGGTATTCGCAGTGAGAATATTCTGTACTTTCTCGACAACGAGGGCAAGATCTCCTACAATAAGCCCTACATTGCCGGCTTCGAGTACAGTCGACAGGCCCTTAAGTACACCCACACAGAGAGCGTGTGCGACGACATGGAGGCCAACCTGTATCGCCACATTGAAGTCCAAGAAGTGCCCAGTGATTCTGCGACCGCCAACAACAAGGTTTCCTTTAGCAGCAAGCATGAAATCTTCAGTGTCGGGGTGATCCTTCTTGAGCTTGGCTTGCAGCGCTCAGCAATAGACATCTATAAAGATGCGAAGAGAAGCGGCGGATGTCCCGAGCGGCACTCTGCTACTGCGTTCAGCGACTGGATCGTGGAGAAGGAGCTCCCTAAGCTTGGGCGCTTGCGGGGCAAGGGCTATCTGGAGACTACTAAAGTGTGTCTGAAGTTAGACTTTGGCAATAGCACTCAGGCTGTCAGCAGCGAGGTCGTCGATGGCGAACTCTTGCAAAATGAGGCTGAGGTCATCCAGAAGTATTTTTGGCGGGATGTTGTGAGACCTATCAGCGGTGGCGTTGGCGGACTCTCGGAGTAAAATGGGAGGTTGACGCGGGCCCTCTTGCTGTGCTGGATATTGGGGCGCTTGGATCATGGAGGAATACCCGCGAAGAGACATTTGATAGACGATTAGTAGATCTTGCGGAAGTGTGGATACATTAAAGCGAGCGATAATGCATTTTGGTGCACCATAAAATGCCGAAGTTATTCCCAAAATCGGGTGGTTGTGATCCCTTCGTTCCTGCCGCGCGGGCCAAATGTAGGGAGCTGAGGTTAATGCCAGCCCTGTATTTATGGCAGGCGGGCTCGGTTGCTGCCGAAAGGAAGCCCCGGCCCCCCAAAATCCCAGGGAGGCGGCTCGGTAGATGTCCAGCTGTCGCGTGCCTATCAGAACGTCCCGTCCGCGAGGCGTCGGCAATTGTCCACCCAAGGCGCGATATTACCCGGCAGTCGGAATGCAGGCCAGCCACTCCACCGCACAAAGGACTTCTGCATACTGCTGTCGACATCAGCTGTTTTGATTGCTGCATCGCATCGTCGGCAACATGAGATGGCGGGCAAAGATAAGGCGCAAACCAACCTCCATGATGGACAGGTCAAGATGGCCACTGGCTTGGCGGTGCCGTCAGACCCGAGACTTTATTAACCACGCTCGTTCCCTTATTTCCGGTGCCGGTTTTCCACAGCATTTGCGAAACATATCGGCTTGATTACCAGATCAGGAATACCTGCATACCTATTCTTCAATCTTTGCTCTCTGAGGTCAACATGTTGCCGACGCTCATCCTTGGTCTCTTGCTGACTCGCTCGGCAAGCGCGACAGCGTTCCATGGCATTCCACGGTATCAGTACGACAAGGACACTACCAAGTACTGCGCGTGGTGGATTGACAACACGGGAGACTGGACATGCGACAGGATAAGGGACGAGTTGGAAGTCTCTCTGCGTGATTTCCACGACTGGGTACGTCTCGTTTTTACTGTATTTGAAACACATTCTGACCCGTCATATCAACAGAACCCATGCTTGCCCATCGGCTGCAAGGCTCTCCCCAGAGAGCAGTCTTTTTGCGTCGGTGCCGGCAGACCGCGACCGGTCTCGACAACAACGCAGACCGTCACTGTCCCCACGACAAGACTCAGCACAGCCACGATCGTGACAACGGCTACCGTCAACAGGACTCTGACAACCACAGCAACCGTCACTTTCAACAGGACCGTAACCGTTAGCGGAACATCCGGTGGTGGCGGAACGGCAACTTCGAGTCTCAACAGAACTCTGACCACAACCTCAACTTTGCTCCCCGGTACCGGCAGCAGCAGCCGAACATCGATACTCCCAACCACAACGGCAGGAACTGCCACTCTCAACAGAACCCTGACCACGGGATCAACATCTCTCACCGGTTCCGGCAGCAGAACATCAATACTCCCAACCACCACGGCTGGCACAGCCTCCCTCAACAGAACGATTTCAAACACGGCGCCGGTAGGAACAGCTTCGCTCAACAGAACAGTTTCAAACACGGCGCCGACAGGGACAGCTCCTCCCCCCCCGCCTACTTCTTCACCGTCGACGCCGCCACAGAGTGCTGGGGCAGCCAGTATTGGAAGCACAGTACTCTTCGCCCTGGTTGCCGGTCTCGCCATGGCTGTCATTTTGTAAAGGGGCATGAACAATGTTGGACCATTTGGTATAGCCAGTCCTTTCTTCATTTTATGCTGTCCCCTTTTTCTTGCTGGAGGTGTCTCGGGGTTAGAGAGGGCAAGGTAGACTACACTCTTTAGGTATAGATGTCATGGTTCATGAGATACGATGGATGATGAATGATGCGGTGGGAAGCATTTGGGAGGGCATATCATTATCAGGACAGTCATTTATTTCCAAACTCGGTCAGTTAGTAGTAGAAAATAGTAATTGCGAGAAGCGTCTAATTGTTTGAGGTCTCCTGAATTCTAAAGGCACTGGCAGACTTCAATGCTGCACGCCTTGCTGCCGGTTTGCATCTCTGCAGGGGGCTGTAAGTCTAGGTGCTCTGATTGGTCGCCCTGTTTCCCTCTAACATTCCCCACCATCTCCGCTGACACGTCAGAGACCTGCCCGCCACGTATCATTGGGCTCGCTGTGAGGAGCCCAAATCATGTTTCAATACTTCCAGGTTGCTATAAAAATCTTTAGATGACCCGCTCACCTTCCAAATGGCTGTGCACTTGATCCCACGTCTCACATATCTTCAAAATGGACCTAATAATGGACGCCGTCTCAGCAACCGCCCACTACCTCGGCGACCCACCCCGCGCAGCCTCCGCGTCCCAGCGAGGCACCATCCCCGCCTCCATCACGAAACGGGAAGCCATCGTCATGGTCACGGCAACAGCCACCATGTATTTCTTCTGGCCAGAGCGCCTGTGGATTTTCAAGGCAGTTTTCAACATCGTGCTGCTCGCCTGGGTCACAGCGCTTGTATTCGACGCGAGAGAGGCCGGGATTGAGGCGTGGGACGGGATTCCTGCTTGGTTGAAGGGGTATCTTGGTGGTGGGAGTGGGGGCGGGGGTGTTTCGGGGGGAGCTTTGCGGGTGCAAAGGGTGAGTGTCGTGGGTGGGAAAAACCACGGGCAGATTGTGGTTGAGAGCTTGCAGGTGGTGGTTGAGAATATCAAGGCTGCGCGGTTGACGCAGGATGTCTGGGGGCTGGTTCGCGCCTTCATAATTCGCTGCCTGAGGGTATCGTTGGATTATCTTGAGCCCGGGACGCTACAAGGTGCTGACCCTGACCCAGTTTTATCACGGAAAGAACTAATTCCTGCCTATAGAATCGCTCTGCGAACAAACTCCATCAAAATCACCAAAATCGTCAATTATTACTCCTCAAAAACACCGCAACACGAATTGGTACGGCCTCCTCATCAGAACACCACCCGTCCACGGCTATGGTTCCTTCGGACCAAAGACCACATTCTGGGATGATATGGACATGGACATGGATATGGATCCATGGCAGACACCTTCGCCCTCTGCCCTCCCCTGGCAGAGCACATCCACATCGTGCATTCCGCCCATGATCGAATCCCTTGTGGCCGACACCCACTTTTCCTTCTGCCTCATCGAGAAAAGCGTCTGGGAATCTTCAACTACCGCTCTTTCGGCAAAGCTGGCGAGGGGCCGGTACTGGGATATCAGGGGGGAGAATGATTGGCAGAAGGGGGAGGTGTGGTCGGAGGATGAAGTCAGAAAAGTTCTTGGGGTTGAGGTTCTTGGGCTTGTTGAGGTAGGTAAGGGGAGGGATGTGCTTGATGCGTGCAACCATCGTGAGTTAACATTCGCACATTCAACACCCCGGTAGACACTAACAGTGATGGCAGACTCTGACACCCTCCGGAAAGGCTGGGAGTACAGAAACATCTCCTGGAACGATATCGACTTCGCCTTACTTCTGGGAATCCTCGTCGTAGGCCCTAAGGTAGTGGAGAAGTGCAAAGAGCTCTTCCAGACGATGGAGACTCTTCGGTTCGAGCAGTTCTTGGTCCCTAGGGCGCAACTGAGCGCAGGTCTTGCGACAGCTATGGGTGCCATGGCGATTTTAGGGACTGGGGGATTAGCCGCGCCGTTTCTAGGACCTATGGTGTTGGGAAAGTTTGGTGCATCTGTGCCGAGGATCAGTAGAAGGGACCAGGTTATGTGGGACCAGAGGTTGGATGCTATGAGGCGCCTGGCGGAGGAGTTCCCCCAGTTGCGAGCGCTGGTTGATGGCGCAAGATTAGAGGGCTCGGAATGAAGTTTTAATTTACTTCATGTTTTTACGCGGGTGTAGTTGACCCTAGAGAAAGGGGTATTGTGGGGCCTGTGGTGATGTCTGTAAACAAAGCAAAAAGGGGGTGGCGGCTTGGCAGGTGCGACTTTCAAGCGAGCGATTTGGTTAGTGCGGTTTTGTGGGCACTGTCTTGATTCGCACAGTGCTTCCTTTCGTCCATCAAGGCGAAGAAGCGGGGCAATCCATGGCGTTAGGCGTCGACGGTCAAGACCATGTCAGGTTTCTCTTTCCCCGACTCATCTCATCAAGCAAACTGGACACAGCCGAACCCGCAAGTAAGAACCTGCGAGGCTGCAATTCCAATTACACAGGCCAACAATGACATCCTACCCCTATCTGCCCCTTCGGCCCGAAATACACGAAATTCGGCTTCTGTCTCTGCAATCCGCCCCTTCCGATGATAAATCCCAGCCATGGGCCCTCAAACTAGTGCACGCCTCCCTCGACTCCGATCCCACCCCATCCTTCGCCGCGCTCTCCTACGTCTGGGGCAACCCCTCCGAAAGACCACACATCACCGTTGACAACCACACCATCGCAGTGACGCAAAACCTCCACAGCGCCCTCGCCCGCCTCCACCGCCAAGGCCTCAGAGGATACATCTGGATCGACGCCCTGTGCATCAACCAATCCGACACTGCCGAGAAGAACGTCCAAGTCGGCATGATGGCTCGCATCTACGGCCAGGCCGAACAGGTCATTGTCTGGCTGGGCCCCGAGCCTGACTATGGCGCTCTTCGGGCAGTGCGCGAACTGGGGGTTCTCTTTCGGGAGCAGGTGCGCAATGTCCCCGGAGGAGGTAACGCCCGGATCGCGGCGTTTGTGAAGACGGTGCGGGATTACAGCCTCACGGGGATTTCTCAGACGTCGCGACAGGGGTTTGATTTCGAAGCCATCTGGCGATTCTTCCGCGAGAGAAGCTGGTGGAGACGCGTTTGGATTATTCAGGAGGTGGTGCTGGCGAGAGAGGCGTTGGTACTCTGTGGGGAAGATATTCAGATAAGCGCCCCGTGGGCTGATGTCCGCGAGTGCATGCAGGTGTTTGAGTGGATGGTGCTGAACCCGAGCACGGCGGTGGAGCATCGGAGGCTGTATGAGATTTTGGGGGATATTTATCCGAATATTGCGCATCTAGGGCTCGCTTCGGATGGATATAAGCGCAGTTTAGTTGAGGGTGGCGAAGGTTGCGGACAGGGAAACGGGCACGGCGGGATGTCTTTGTTGGAGACAATTATGTGGACTTCGTTTGGGACGGGGTCAGACGACTCGATCCAGGCTACAGACCCTAGGGACAAGATATACGGGCTTTTGGGGATGATGCGGCTGGAAGACCGCCAGAAGATACCGGTCAACTATTCCCCAAACTCGACGCTCGGTAAAATCCTCTTTGCGGTTGCCAAAGTTCTCTTGGAGGAACACGGACCAGATATCCTGAGCTTTTGTCGTGAGACAAGTCTTTCGGCTGAGGGACTGCCTTCGTGGGTTCCAAACTGGACTGCTGGGCGAGTCCCCATAATCGGTGACGTCTCTTTGAGCAGCGAGGATCGGAATCCTTATGACGCGAGCAAGGGATCAATATGGTCAGAATGGGCTTCGCGTTCACGAATCAAGAATTTCGTCTACGAGGAGCCAGTAATTTCCTTTCCTGGAATTGTTCTCGGACATATCGGTCAGATCGGACGGGAGCTCACAACGCTTCCGACCGCGCCAGGGTTTCTCTCCGACTGTCGAGACTGGCTGTTCGAGTTGCGGGACATGATTGAAAAATCGCCCGAGTCCGGGGCCATCTCAAGCAATGAAAGCCATAAGAAAGACTCTGTAAAAGCCGAGAGGCTTGATAACATGTGGAGAGTTGCGATGGCAGACTTCGGCCTTCTCCAACGCCCGAACGCGGAAGACACACCCGCATTTCTTCACGGATTTAGGGTTCTGATGGGTCAAGTGGCTCCCCCGTCGGAGTTAGATGACGAAGCTAAAGAAGCCTGGGTTTCCTCTCAGTCTTGGGGGTACCGTCAGCCCTGGAAAGTTTATGGACGCCGCGCTTTTGTCGATAGTGAGGGCAGACCTGGATTAGGGCCAAAGAACATCAAGTTCGGCGACATCGTTGTGGTATTCGCTGGAGGCCATGTGCCCTTTATTATTCGTCGGCAATCAGCTGACAGCCAGGCGTATTGTCTCCTTGGGCCCGCATACCTATATGGGTTGATGGATGGCGAGGCAATGGCCAACAATACTTTCTTCAGCGACGTTCTGCTAATCTGACGGTGTGTACGAAGGCCGAGGGAGGGACCCCTTAGGTAGTGCAAGAAACACCTTCTTACTACAAAGACCGCCCATAGCTCTCGTTATAAGAGGTCATCTCATATTCTGAAAACACCTACACGAAGGCTGAAAAGGCCTTTCGGTATGTTAAAAAGGCGTGTGATATGACAACCCCAGGCCTTACCGTTCCAGAACAGGACCATGTGAGGATTTTAATAACTTCTTTTTCCACATAGAGATAAGAGACCCTTTCCTTCAACTTCAGCCTTTGTACTGACATGTATTACTAGACAAATAACGACTTAAGTCTTTGCCCCTTCTGTGTCACCCTCTCTGGCGCCTGGCGCTGCTACCGCGAAATGTCGCCGAAGTGACACAAGGATGCAAGGAGCTGCATGATGTTGGATGCAGACTTCCTGTTATACACCGCCGAACCACCGGACCTTTGGGCAAGCCGCCTGCTCCAATTCGTTGAAGAGATTCAAGTTTCTTGGATGTCATGCAGCGCTGCAAGTCAACTCCCGCTCAATGATGAGGGATGTGGCTTGGATGCGGGGTGCCTTGTTTGTAGACCGGACCCGTTTTGCATCAATTCCCAAATTTTGGGGGTTAGTTCCGTCCGTTTGGTGTTGGTTTTCTTAGAGGGTTGTTGTGCATGGTACGAATAATGGCTTTGATTTGCTTCAACTGGCATTTCTGCGGTCACACCTCGACGTCACCGTTGGGGTTTTGATTCCACCAAAACTCTCCCTTCCGTAACCTGTGCTGATGCGCAAGGCCCTGGTGCCTCGACAAGCCCAAAGAAAGATGCGAATCTAGGTAAAGAGGTGAGGTTATTTACCTGGTACTGTATGGTGCTATTTCTCCAACTGCCGGGCCGTAGAAAGTGATGGATCTCAGCCAATCAACACGTTGGCGGAGCTCTTCCCCTCTTTCCAAAAAGGGAGGCGGTTATGTCCAGGTCCCGTGACAGAGCCAACGTCGTGATGGCGAGGCACAGTTGGCACAATCTGACGCTGGAGCAACTAGGTTCCTAAATCAAAACTACCCGCGACTCGGACTTCCAAGGCCGGATGCCCAAAGACGCACGCCCTCGCAGCACAGCCTTCTGTACTGCCTAGCGTCAAGATTAGGGCGGTATACAATGTCTCGGACCAGGGGTAAGGCCGAGCCGGCCTTCGCTCTGTGGTCCTGCTGCCAGTGCTCCAGCGGGCCCTACTCCATCGCCATCATCCCCAGCTGCCCGTACCCTACCTGCATTTCTCACCATCGCTGCCCAGAATGCAAACTGGAAAATCCCTCTCTCTCATTCGACGGGCTGCCGGCCGGGTGGAAACACGGGATTGCCGAGAGAGGCTCGGGGGTTGACCAAGGGGACAGAGGGCCTTTACCCCCCTCGAGGCAACCTGCAGCCCCTAGCCGCGGAGCGACCACAATTTATGACTCGGGGTACGGCAGTGCATCGGTTCCCGGCGTCACCGCCGAGCCGGAGCAGCCATCATCAGGGACTGGCGATGTTGGTGCTGACGACAGATCTGTGGTCACCGATGACGTGTCCCTCCATCTATCGAGGGACCAAGTCGATACTTATGTTGACGCCTTCGCCCGAAAGCTGCATGAGTCTACAAAGCTAGAGACCATTCATTCGGACCTCATCAAATGTCTTCCGGACCTGCTTCGTAGCTTTGCTGTTCGGGTGGCAGCTGAGGAAAAGTCGACCCCGAATAAGGACGTGGGCACATTCGTGAGAAGGAACAAAGGGTATGAAGTGACTGGCTGGCCCAAGGGGGTGTCTGGGGGAAGCCCGCGCTGACCAAGATACTAGTCGAATTACCGAAGCCATCGAGGCCATCGTCGAAGAGGCGCGGGTAAAGACTCCGGATGGCGATGAAACGAGCACCCTGTCAGGCAACCAACCTAAGGGTCGTGCTGTGGACAATATGTCTATCGAAGAGCTGATGGCTCGATGGATATCCTACTCAGAGGAGCCCGAAACGCCGCACCCAGATGATGAGGTCGAGCCAGATTCGAGCGAAGATGTATTCGAAGGAGACCGTTGCGCTGATACGACCGAGATGGTTGATATGAGCCGGATCGACAAATCAAGGATTGAGCACGCTGTCGAAACGGTGTCATATGAATGGTTAACAAGCGCGATAAAAACCCGACAGCTCTTGGACTACAGCAACGCGACTATTTTGAATTCGATCTGGGACACCATGTCCTTCGGTTTGCGCGGCTCTTCGGGCAGCCAGGCGCATCGAATACAGTCTGTTTCTGTGATGATGCATTGGGACCCCCTATCCTTTGTTGAAAAACAGGGGTACGAAGCTGCCGATTCTCTGTTCACGGCATTGACCATCAGCGGCGCTGATACAAACATCCAACTCCTAACCTGCATGCAGTATGTGAGACAAACATGGCCGATGGTCGGCGAGGCCGTTGTATCCGGACTGGTCGAAGCGATGGACTCAGTCGGGAGCGATCTCGCAGAGCTCCCTTCCAAAACTACCGAGAGTAAGCTCATTCGACCCAACGACCTAGGTGGCGGTGCGTCGCTAAGAAATGCTCAGAACTGCTATCCGACGGCACGAAGATTGGAATTAGTATCATCGAAAGAGAGTCAACTAGGTTTGATTGCACCGGACTGTTCGATTCCCTGTGTGAAACCATCCAGGTTCTGGCTTGGCTTGGTTCCGCTCTGCGCGAATCTTCAGAGTGCGATCTCATCAGGCCTAGTTTCCCATTAGTTCAGTTCCAGTCGGCGGGCGACTCGCTGCAAGAGCAGCTGATACCTCGCCTCACTCTGGAGTTTGTCGAGGAAGACCCGCTCAAAGATTCCCTAGCAAGGAGCATGGCTGGGCTGACAATCGGTGAAGAAGGAACCGCGACCGATCCCAGTCTGCGGCAGCCCCAAGTCCGTGACAGCAGTTGCTGGAAGCAGCTCTTCAGAAACCCGACGGTGGCAGAAGGGTTTCCGGTACCAAGAAGACCTGCTGACATGCCAGGCCTAGAAATATCGCTGGAGGCCATGTGCATCCTTGTCAATGCAACGCGCTTGACAGTTTTCAACAACCGGGCAGTTCTGAAAGGCTTCAACGCGGCAATAGTCTTGGCCGATTCCCGAGGCTCGATACTGCAATGGCACTTCATCTGCAACGACGATGGCAGCCGCCTCCCGTACTCAGATCCGCGAATTTTGTCTAGTCTCGAGGTAGAAGGAGTTGGCGACTTGCCGAGGATCCGCGCTGCGCGACACATCTTGGGCTGGTCGGCGAATGTGTCTTACAATATCGGTAAGGCCCGCTGCTCGCATACCTAATCAGCCGATTACCGGTACTGGTAAGTAGGTATTTATTGACGGCTACCAATAGGCTCGCCACTCGCAAAGTATGACATCGGCTGGTCAAGTCCTAATTTTGTTGGTCCCGGTTGTGCGCTCGAAAAGTTTATCATTTCCGGCGGCCCAGGATTTCTCTCGGCAGGCGCAGAGTTTTCCGTGGGCCGGAAGGATAAATCGCCCCTCGTGAAGCGAGAGTCGCCTGGTTTCACATACTTCGACTCTTTGATCGGGCTGTCCAGCTCATACGTGGTCCTGTATGATGTCCAGGATCGCAGAGCTTGGCTCTCCAACGGCCTTCACGTTCTGCTTCACCTCGTCAGAGCGTCTCTGAAGCACGACCAAGACAGCGAGCTCGCGGCCGAATGTCTGGTTGCTTTGTCCGATCTGCAAGAAGACCCAGACCCATCAAGCCCACAAGCAGCGGTAAATTTTCTTCGGAATGCGCATAACTTGAGGCGGCCCATTTTCCCCGGGCTGGATGACATCTATGTCGAAGAAGCCGCCAGAGATGGCAATAGCACAAAGACCGAGTACAGATCTACCAGCTGTGTGTTGTTGCAAGATCGGGTTACCCAGATCGCATGCGTCTTGGAACAGCTTATCGACCACCAAGCTAGTCTCGACGTTTTCTCGGGAGGTATTCCGCTCAAGTGTACGCCAAGGAGCAATCTGGAAGGGTTCCGCTTCATGGACGTCGCTGGACGACGAGCAGTCTCTGCAAGGGTTGTCCAACTCGAGGTCTTTGGTGGCGCTGGCAAGTCTTGGGTTGACTTTACACGCGCTATCAAGGCAATTACCCTCTTCGGGGAGGGCTTTGGGGAGCTGATCAAGCCCGTCGATCAGGTCAACGTATGCTCCATGTGGTCAACGTTGCCAAAGTACCGAGACCATCTTGCTGTCAGCGCTTACGACCTTGCCAAAATACTCCGCCAGGAGGGTAATGCAGATGCCCAACCCCCCAAGCTCGCTCCCGGTGTCTTTTGGGAACCGGACGGACTGTTTCAGCCCTGCGCATGTCGTGACCGAAGAATGCGGTCTTGTGACCAAGCACAAGTCCTGCTGCCTGAGTCGTTATTAAAAATTCACAGAAAAAGATCGGAGCCAACTAGAAAGCTTTACGACCTCCTAGGAAAATCTGGCGCGGTTGCCTTTGGACGTAGGAGCATTTTCCAGCGCCTAGTATGGCCAGACAGAGGGGATCCGGCGCCGGAGAGCAGCAGCGACGATGCCGATATCGAACAGACTTCCTTGGACCAGAGTGTGTCCGGTAGCGCTTCAGAAACGATAAGACCCTCGGCCACAGTCGTGGGAATGAACACGCCAGCAGGTAGTGAGGGTGTAGTGTTTTCGGACAGCCGGAAGTTTTGGAGACTCGCAAAGCCGAAGGGGCGAGGCCTTTCTGCGTCCACGTGGTTCAAATCAAGCCCAACGTGAGATGAGGTGGGACGCGAAACCCATCAAGAATGTGTGCGTTTGCGGGTGGCCAATTCATCAAACCAGATGATTCCCAGTGTATTTCTGTCGATAGCAAGAAAATGAATAAACACCCAAGGCTCATAGGCTGCTGCTGAAGGTTCGACTAAAACCGAGCGAACGGTGCGTTGTACATGTGTCCCTGAAACTCGAAAGAAACGCTGATTTTACATGCGATATTATTACAGATGACGGTGCTCCTTCAAACCTCGCCGCCGCCGCAATTGCTTGGGCCTCCAAATCGCCTTTCCAGGAATCGGATTTCGGGCCGCGTGTTGCAATTGAGGTGTAGGTCAGATGGCTAGCATCCCTCCGAATTATGACTGCAAGCACGCTGTTAGTACAACTGCGGAAACGGGTCCAAGGGTCGCCAATTGCCAATGCTCGCTCACTTGTCTGGTGCTGTAAAGCCACGGATAGCTCTGTCGCAAATCCTCGTTCCGCCGTGCCTGGTTCCACCCCGAGATGATCGTGGACCCGGATTGGGCGGTAGCTCGGGAAAAGAACGGGTCGTGGCTCTCGTCAATCGCTGCGGGCGTCGAGGCGGCACTGTCGCTGGGGCTTGGGGATGCGGAGTCGCGTGCCGACGCGTACGTGTCGGAGCGCGTCTTCTTTGTCGCGTGGTCCTCCTCGTCATCGTCATGCGCGCGGCACCTCTTCCGCGGGTTGTCGATTTCCATTCTGAACTGCATTGTGAGAAGGAGCGTGGAAGTGTTGCTGCAATTGGGTGGTCTGACGGGATCGGTTGGGGGTGGTGTGGTGTGGTGTGGGATCCGAAGGTCGGGGCGGGAACCTGTCGGCAGTTTTAATTGAAAGCCACGCCAAGGTCCTGGGGAAGGCGTCCGTGCTCGGTGAGGAAGGTTGTGGCCGGGCAACCGCGACCGTGGAACCTCAACCAAACGCTAACGCCACCTCAATGCCAACGCCGACGTTACCCAATGCCGAGCCCAACAGTTCATTCCCGTTCGCCTACCTCTCACAAACCTTGACCAAGACGCGCTGCTTGGGACAAGCTTTATGTGTACTTATGTGCTCCGATACCATTGACCTTCCCTCATTAGATTGAGACGAGGCGCGCCAAACCAAACCTTCCGGAACCGTTGCCCTTTCCACCAAACTTCCCGTGTAGAAAAGCCGCAAATTCTCAAGAATGCCAGCCACATAGCCCCAGCAACATACCTGAAATCCAAAACGACGTGTAAGGCGTCTTTTGCCGATGCCCCGTACAATGACAGGCCCGATGCTGCGCAGTTTCAGCCGTAATTGATCGACGAGACGAGATATTCCTGCACGCAAGGCAAGGAACGCGGCCAGATAGTCTCATGCACATAGGTGCCTACCCAGGAAAACCCGGAGACGTATCCAGCAGACGATTAACGAGCTCCCCTTGGGGCCCCCTGAAACGAACAGACACACTCACCCTCGCTGGGTCGTTGCTCTGTTGAAATCGCTGGGAGAGCCAGACAGGCCATAACCTCGGAGGTTGGGCCAGCAGCCATTCTGGTAAGTGGCTCGTGAAAAGGGTTAAGATTGAGATGCTGGCCCATTAGTCCATAGCATTTGTGTTCGAGCTTCTTGTCGGTTAACAAGGCTGCCATAGGGAGAATTGATCCGCCAAACATCTTGTTCTCCGTTCCAGTCTGCATCTGATCCTACCATGAGTCGGGGATAGGGAAATTAGCAATCGGCTGTGCGTCAGTGTTTCCGTCGAGGCACTGCAGACGACACAGTTGCCAACATGCAACACGTTCCGGGACATCCCCCGCCCGTTCTTTCTCTCCCGTAACTAACCGCTTTACTTTCGCACACGGATCAGTCAAGCGAGGATATCTTGGGAGTCTATATCTGGGACTATGAGCAGACCATCCGCGCTATACAGTTTCAGACCACCAAGGAACGCATGTCGCCGCGGTATGGCGGCGCCGATGATGGCGACTTCCGCTGCATTTTTGGCCTTCCCACGCAACCCGATGCCAAGCTCATGAGGCCCGAATCGGGAAAGGTCCGCGTTCTTGCCGGCCTGCGGGGATCCGCCGACGCATGGGTGCGTCAAGTTGGTGTAAGTCTCGCGCGCCACAAGTTCCATTCTTCTTGACGGAGCGCTTATCTCAACACAGGCCCTTTGGCGTGATTCCGAAAACAAGACCGCCGTCCTCGGCCTTGGTGAGCCTAAGGGCGGTCTCGGGGGCTACATGAACAGCGACCTCGCCACGATCCCGAACCCCCTCGGCGTGTGCATCAGTAGCATCACCGTTTAAGACAATCAGAAGGATGACGGCGGTAACTAGGAGCTTCTTAGACACCAAATCAACTACAAGCGTGGTCCCAGCGAGACCTTGGCGGGGCGCGCTCATGGGAAAAATCCTGGCAGGAAGGTCGTCACCACCCTCGGTGAAAACGAGCACATCACGTCCGTCGAGGGCCACGCAACCCCTAATGGAAGGGTGCATCGCCTGCACTTTATCACCACAAATGCCAAAACCCATGTCTCCAAGCACGACCATCTCGTGGCTGGTGGCGTTCACGGCGACCCATTCCGTTGGGTGGCGCCGCCCGGCATGATTCTCATCGGGTTCCACGTACGCACAGGTTCTTACGTGGACCAGCTCACACCAATCTGGGGTCCCACCCCTCCACTCCGATACGAGGTCAAGGTCAAGAAGGTCGACTACCCGGAAGAGCTGCCGACCAAGGAGGTGCCCGTGCAGGACGTGGGCCGAGGGATCACCCGCAACCTCACCCAGAACGACATAAAAGCTAAGCTGACATGGAGGTATACCGCCAACGTGAGCAGCAGTATCAGTGTGATCGAGAGCAAGGCCATGACTTCGGGCTACAGCGCTTCGATGGAGGTCGAGGTCAGCGCCGAAGCCTTTGGTGTGGGCGCCAGCACTAAGCTTGGCTTCGAGATGCACACCGAGACGAGCAACTCCCACACGGCCGAAAACGCGACGGAAAAGTCCTCCGGGAGGGAATTCGCTAGCGAACAGGAGGTCACCATTCCGCCCGGCTACAAGCTAAGCCACAAGGCCACCTACACCGCGCTGTCCGTCTCGGACATCCCGTGGTCCGGCTACCTCAGGGCCGATTACGGCAATGGCTTCTACATTGACACCCCAATCGAGGGCAAGTACAGTGGTTCAAGCGCCTCCAAGCTTAACACTGAGTTCAGCTTGGTCAAGGTTAAGGATGAGAGGGAGGCGGGTCAAAATACCAAAGCACCTAGTTGAAGTGGGTCTGCGGGCACTCAGGCAGAAATAGGCAGAAATATTGGTCTCTTGATAGTAAAGAGGAAAGTCAAATTGACCTTGTGGTTCAACTTGTACTCCGACCGCCACTCTTCGGTCCCCATTTTGATCCCCTCGTAGCGAGCAGCAGACGCCGAGATGGGCACCCACGGCTGGAGCGAAAGGTCTCACTTCGTAAAATCAGGCTCATTGTGGTCATCTGCTCAAGGTAAATAGGTAGGTAGAAGCGAGACACCCACTCGTACGAAGTCCCCGCATCGAGCCGTCCAATTGCAGCGCATATCAGCTGCTTCAACGTTGTCTTGCCGACCGTCGACGCGATTTGGCCAAACAGCCCGGTTGATTGCTCATAGGCGAGTAGGTAGGCACGGCAAGGGAAGCATCCAAAAAAATACGGCGCGACTTGTTCAATGCTGCTAGCCTGCCAGGTTTTCAATGGCCGGTCCGATCGTCACCTCACAGATCGGCGTCGAACATAGGGATTGTCGTCCCGTCGGCCAAGAGCTTGGCTCGAATTTGAACCTTCCCGTCGGGATCTCATCAGCGCATGTTTCGAAGCCAAGCTCTCGTTTTAGAGGCCAAGCGCTGTGTGAAAAAGCTTGTCGTTTTCGGGTGCTGCTTGGCATCACCACTTTCCCAGGTCGACCTCGGCGAGTCGCAACGATAGCCTCCGACGACGTGAACAAAACCGCGCAGCAGGCTGCAAAAAGCTGGTGAAACGCACTGACTTAATTTATGGTAATTTATTCAGGTGGGGATGAGCCGCTTGACGGCGGGACAGCACGGGGCAGAGGGCTCCGTCATCCCCGCGGGAGTGGCGCACTTGCAGCCGGCAAGCACTACCGACATCCCCCGCAAAGTTTCACCAGTGCCAGCACTTTAATGCCTCCTCCAATATACCCCATGACCGATGTGTTGGAAAACAGCCGCCAAGTATCACGGGGCCGAGTAAGCAGCGAGCTTGCCGGCCGGCCTTCAATCCACGTATCAGACAACTTTCGCCCGCCTTTTCTGTTCGCGGCCTCGAAGCATCCGCAGCGTTTCTTTCAGAGGATCTCAGCGATGATGTTGGGTGGTGGGACTCTCATTTCTCATCCATCCACAGATACTAATGTGTTTCAGGATTTCCAGGTTATTTTCACAACCTATTGGGGCACTTTAGAGGAGGCATCTTAGCACACATTGGACGGTGTTTTGACCTCGACATTTTCCATATGAGCCAGCAATGAAAAGATGTCTCCGCATCACATTATCCGGAGGAAAGACGCCCGGAAAGCACTGGCAGGCAGGTATAAATCAACATGACGATCCGGCATATGGCTTCCCACTATCCTGACCGACAAGCACATCGCCTCAGCCCACAGAAGCAGTGTCTTCCCCTCCAGCACCATGGTCGCCTTTACCTACCTTGTCGCCGCTGCCGCGGCTATCTCGGGCTCTCTCGCCGCCCCTACCGCCGAGGCTGCCCCTGATGCTCCTGACTTCGAGGTTGGCCCTCACAACCTCGCACGCCGTCAGCTGGACTACAACCAGAACTACAAGACCGGCGGCAACGTCAACTTCCAGCCCTCCAACAACGGCTACTCCGTGTCCTTCTCCGGCGCAGGCGACTTCGTCGTCGGCAAGGGGTGGAAGAAGGGCACCGCCAGGTATTTCTCCCCCCTCTCCCCTCCCCCCTTACCTCCTCTCAACCTCCCTCGACTCTAACCCCCTCTCCATAGAAATATCACCTTCGAAGGCAGCACCCAACAAACCTCCGGCACCGTTCTAGTCTCCATCTACGGCTGGACACGCAACCCTCTCATCGAGTACTACGTCCAAGAGTACACCTCGAACGGCAAGGGCTCCGCCCAGGGCCAAAAGCTCGGCACCGTCCAGAGCGACGGGGGCACGTACGAGATCTACAAGCATCAACAAGTCAGCCAGCCGTCTATTGCGGGCACGCAGACCTTCTGGCAGTATATCTCCAACCGGGTTGATAAGCGCCCTGGCAGCGGGACGGTTACGATGGCGAACCACTTTGCGGCGTGGGAGAAGGCGGGGCTGAAGTTGGGGTCGCAACATGACTATCAGGTGTTGGCGACGGAGGGGTGGGGGAACGCAGGGGGGAATTCGAAGTATACTGTCACTTAGTGATGTAGTGTGATTCTTTGTACTTCGTAGTTCGGGTTTGTTGATACTGTCATGTCGTTTCTCAGCAAAGTATCTACAGCTTAACTTCTTCTGAATACGTCTGAAGCAAATCTGGTGACAGTCACTCCACCCCATTGTCAGACACAGTAACATTCGGTAAGGTAGGTGCCGTGGTCAATCCGACACCATCAACCTAAGACCCGCCTCGTCTCCCTGGTTCCACACCAGATTAATATCGCCGACGCCCTCCTGCGGCACCAGTTCGACGCCCTGGAATTTGGCCAGATTCACACATTTTGAAAACCCCGGATAGTTCAGGTCCCAATTGATCCGATCCACCCACGTTGCGTTTCCGCCCTTGGGCGTAACCTTGAAGTACCCAGCCTCGCTCGGCTTCGGAATGGGACGTCCAGGGGTAGGAAACGGGCATGACAGCGGTGCTTCGAGCAGATGCACCCTCAGGCGGAAATCGTTCTTTGCACCGGCCGGCGCGACAAACTCAAGCCAGCAGTACTTCGTCTGGAGGGGGACTGCGAAGGTGAGGACGGTGCTGAGGACTTCATGGGGGCTGCTGTTCCGAACGAAGAGTTTGGCTTGGCGCGCGGTGCAAGTCACAGCCTGTGAGGGGTTTATCGCGGTGCGGTTGTGACTTCCCCAGACGAGAGGTTGGTTTGCAACAGGGGCAGTCCAGCCAGCGAGGGGTTGTTGGGAGTTGGGAGGAAGCGCGGTTGTGTAGGATGCGAAGAGGAGGATGAGCAGGGAAGTAAGTCGGGCCATGATGGTGTCGGGTGTTTCTTGTGAGGACTCTGGAGGCGATGGCTCAGGTTAGGTTCGTTGCAAAGTGAGCTTGAAGCGCTCGACACGACACTTGGTCGAGTGGCTGCTGGTAAGTATATGTGGAAGTTGTCGAGTGTGGGGAATTGGCCTGCTTAGCAGACTGCCGATGCACTGTAATCGGTGATAAATCAGTGATAATCAAGCAAGGTGATGCTTTGGGATTTTCAGCTCTCGAATGTGTAACACCACATGAAGTGGCGCGCTTCGGACTCTTTGTTCTGTGCCGTCCAAAGTGAGGGCACGAATGAAAGGTGGTGGTGCCCGACGCCTCTTATGCAGTTCCCCTGTTGGTGATGTTCTGGCCCTCAGCTTTGACTCCCCGAGATGCATATCATCTGCAGAGCTGACATACACAGTAAATATGTTCCTAAAATTAATTCTTTTGGTTCTCGTCTAGTACCTATTGGGTGGGTTTGAGGGAGGCAGGGCTCAGCCGGGGAGTGTATCTAGCAAGGCGGATATTGCCGCGTAAAATTCGCTCCAGATTCGGAGCTCAGACCTCTAAGAACGGAGGTGAATTTGCGGGAAGCTCGTACTTGAGCTGTAAGGGGCGGGAGAGTATATTGTCTTCAACCTGGTGTATAGGTGATGAATTTCTTGTTGATATCTTTCATTGGTAAACTTTGGGATTGAATTTAGAATGCAGCGCCGATTGGCTTGAGCGTGATCAATATGCGGGTGGGAGGTTTGCCAAAAGAGTCAATGTTGAGCAAGAGAACTGGGCGCTGGCTGACGCTGGCTGAGATTTATAAAACGGAAGACCACAGCTCCATCAGGAAAGCAACCATCACCATAGTTGACTGCTTCCGCAAAACAGATCACCTGCAAATTTTGGTCTGCAACTTGGACGCATTTGGCCGGGTAGGTACTAGTAGGTAAAGTAGGAATACAAAACCAGCGCAGCACCTGAGCAAGAACCTGGCAACCGTGCTGGTCAAGTACAAAGGGCCCTGTTTGGCGCTCTTTTGACCGATGTTCACCAGGCCGTAATAGAAAAATGTATTTCGATTCTCTCCGACCTGGACGGGCATTTACTGTTGTTTTACCCTAAAGTTGCCCTCACCAACCCTGGTCACCCGCATCACCCCTAGCCACCTTGCTCGGGCGCTGCTCAGGCGCTGCTCAGGAAATGATCAGACAAATCGCCAAACATGGTTTAGACGAGTAGGCAGTACTCTGCGGTTCGAACGGCAACTTTTCGCGAGGTCCCAGTTTTTGGGATACAGGTGGCCCAAAACTGGGACCCCCCAATCCGACTTCTTTTCGCTCCTCTTCCCCTCCAGAGTTGCATAAAAACCAGTTTACGTCCCCCATTAGGCCCCTATTCCCGTCTTCCTCATTCAAGAAGTGGATAAATCTCACCCTCAAGGTAACGTCGTATTTAGAATTGTTGCCTGGGAACTATCCTTACAGATTACGCGCCATCGACTTTTCATGAACAGGAAATTCTAGCCGGGGTGACTGAAAAAGGGCTTCTGAGGATATGTGGTGGCCGTGTATGGGATCGCCTTAGCTCAGGAAAACATCGGGGAAAGCTTAGGATAAATCAGCTATAGCATTTCCTAGTTCACCCTAGCTCAGCGCTACGAATAAAAAGGGAAATTTCTTGTGCATAGATTGGTTCTCAGATTACTAGGCTACAATCGCTAATAGATAACTATTTGGGGTGAACGGTTCTGGATCTGTCAATCAGACATGTAAACAACGAGCCCGAGCATAAAACGAAGTAAAAATTCAGCATAACCAACGGGTGGAGACCTTGGTCCTCTTTCCTCATTATCTATCGTGCATGCGAAATCCCTTTTTTTCTATCATCCTCCATAACTTACGTAGCGTACTTCGCAATCCGGCCAGCAAAATTCTTCACATGTTGTTATTCTACGCGTCTGTCGTCACGGCAGGCAGGGGTGTGCCCTTCCCTAGTACCAGAGTCACTCACCACTCTCGGCATGATAAAGATAGATCTATGTTCGGGCCGATATCCTAATCCAAGCTAAGACTGTCGGCCTAGTTCAATGAATTACTATAGAGAGCAGGTTATGATAAACAACCCCCAGGGCTGGCCCGACGCCTCCCTTTCCGACACCGCTGCGCGGCTCGCCGCCCTCCTGCCCCCCAACGACGGCAACGCGTACACTTTTGCCTTGTGCTTCCGCGACACGCCCGACGAGATTGTCGGCCTCGGCGGCTGTTCGCGCCTCGATGGGGGGCTACTATGGCTGGCCGACGGTGGGGTACATGTTCCGGCGCGAGGTGTGGGGGATCGCGATCGAGTTTCTGGCGGGGTGCCTGGGGATGTGGCGCGCGCTGGAGAGGGGAGAGGTGAAGGAGGTCGCAGTACATCCTGCTTCGGTGGATGGGGTGGAAGCGGGGCGGGAGGTGGTGGCGGCGCTGGTGGTGGAGGGAAATGAGGCGAGCGGTAGGGTTTTGGAGAAGTGTGGGTTCGAGAGGTTCGCGATGGCTAAGGAGAGGGATCTGAGAGATCCGAAGAGGCAGGTGGAGATTATTGGGTGCAGGGCTGTTCTGTAAAGATGTCATTGATTGCGGTGCATCGGCGCTGGTTAGTCGGAGGAGGTAGACTGCCGTCCCTTGAGCTTATTCGTGATAAAGCGCCCGTTACTGGCAGACTTGTCTGACAAGGCCGAGATTTGTTTACGGTGCCTCTGATGTGGGAAACGATCACAACGTGGGACAACATCAGAAGTCCAACGTATTCGCCATTGGGTTGGGAAGATTAGGAGAGCAGCTTGCCGTCGTCTGTAGGGGTAAAAGGCATTATTCATCAGTGAGGCTTCCACCTGGGTAGCGTACTTCGCCTAGATCGCGCCTAAGTTTCCACCTGGCCAGGCACTTTCCTTCTTACCCTGCTCCGCCAATCAACCGAGCGGTTCTTGTGCAGTAACACACCGTAACCACGCGGCCTCTTGTCGCTTCCTAACGGCGCTCTTACCCTACATCCTCCTTGGCTGGCAGGATGAAGGCTATTAGAAAGAGGTGGAGCCGAATGTGGATCCGGTCAGGGGACACCTCTCTCATCCAGGCTGACAGGATAATCAAGATGATCAACACGTCGAGGGGTCCCTCTAGCAACAATGACACCAAACCGTATTATTGTTGCTCTAGAACCTGAAAGATGAAGAATAACGCCATCTCTCAGAATTGCGGAGTATTCGGCGCCCATGTTAGCACATCGCATCTCTTGGAAGGTAAGATAACGTCTTAAGACCTCGACAGGAATGAGGCTCTCGAGTAAGTATGTCCATGGAAGAATACAGTGTGCCCATCCCCCTGCGTTTCCCCTTTCAAGCTAATGGACAACACAGACAGAACCGCGAGAACCATATCAATAACAAAAATGTGTCATTCCAAAGGCCGCAGTGTACAGGCTCGCTGCCCGCTATAACATTTGTTTCTCCATGTGAGCGCGGACACAGCATCCTTACAATAGCCAGAAAAGAAGACATAACCCGGCCATTTGTATGTCAATGTGCAATGATTAAAAACCTAGCACTAAAAATATAAGTATTTGCTGTCGGTTAGTAGGCTGAAAATTTTCCCACATAAAGGCGGGATGTGTGAGCGAAAGAAATTAATCGTAAACGCTATCTCGTAGGGCTCCACTACACAACGGAAATTCTCCAGCACGTCTTTTCTATTTGTTAGGATCAGATAATTTAGTGCAAAAGAACTTTGTAGAGTTATGCATAGAGACAGCTTAACGTAGATGAGTTGCCGTGGCGTTATGTTGTCAGTGAAACAACGTAATCTACACGTAGTGAAAACTCGGTCTCTCTTTTCTCTGCCGCGATAGAATGGAGCACCAAAACAACAAAAGTGTGATTCCCGTAAAGACCACCGTAAAGAAGAAATAGATCCATATCCTGCTGGAAACAATCGGGTGATCGCCGTTAGAATCAGGACTCCAGTCGAAGAATGTCATCGAGAACATGCTCTGTATCAGATTTAATGTGAGCTCCAATATCACGAAATGGAGATTTCAGCGAGAAAAAGAGAACTGCGTACAGCAAAGAAGGTTCCTGGAAGGAAAACCATAGTAACTAGCGCAATGGACCGCATCTGACTCGAGTCTTCGCCACTGGCTGCCGCTATCTCCATGTTGGTTTCTCCGTGAGACTGTATCGTTATGTGCTTAGCGTCTGGACGTGAAGAGACCTAAGAGTGTGCTTACCCATTGTGTGGCCATTCTCATGCCGTCGATCTCCATAGTGCACATCCTGATTTTGTCATCGTACTCTCTAATCATGGTTGATATTCTATCTTTCATTCTCTGGGATGCTTGACGGAGAGTGTCCTGGTACTCTGCTTCACGATCGTGGAGCATGCTATCGGGCTCCCATGTTAGCGTTTCTAGGCCGGTAATATTCTTGTAGTTGGTTGATGATTGGTTCTGCGCCGCGAAGTTGTAGACTGTGCTGCCTGAAGAATGTGGTGTCCCAGGTCGCATGATCCCGAAATCCGGACTATCGGGATCGGAGCGTCGCAAATATCGATATTTCCGGGTGGCAGCAGGATTTATCAAGCCAGGAAGCTCCCATAGGTGCCGACTCATGCTGGAAAGCAAAGCAGCGTTAGCCAACAGAACATTTTTCGAGTAGATGGTGTCCAGCAATGCTTTGGCTTTTTTTCTGTTCCTCTGAGCCTTAGTCTGGATGCTCTGCTGCCAGGCTGCGACCGTCTCCGCGTCCAGTTGAGATAACTCCACCTCCATCTCCTCAATGGCCTCATCTACCGCGTTCATTTGCCTGAGACGCTCCAATTCAGCTACTATTCCAGGGAGTAGCATAGGATGGGCGGTGTCGGCGCCTGCTTTCCTTAGGCGGGCTAAAATACTCCTTTCTTGGGCTCTTGAGGGTCCCAGCAATAGGGCGAAGGTAACTTTCTGTGCTGGAAAATGTGTAACAGAGAGTGCCATATCGTCTTCCCAGTCGTTGGTAGTCCGACAGTTGTATACTGTAAATATGATATATTAGCAATAAATACGAACTTCATCGCAATATTGAAGCATGACTGACTTATCGACTTCTCCGGTCCCATGCTCTCTCCATTCGCTGAATAAAGCGGCATTTCCGTGACAGTGCGCTCGAAGGCTGGTACATTCGCACGGCTTACTAGCCGCAGAATCCAATGATGAATCGACATCCTCTTCACTATGAATCGAAACATCGCAGATGTAAATGGCACGTTTCGTAGGTTTCTCTGATATTTTATGGTCGAAAGCGGTATGCCGACATCGGTTTCAGGCCAAACTTTGCCATCTCTTGCACTTTTCCTTGATACTCTGCGTGCTCCTGCGAGAAAGGAGGCAGAAGCGGCAACGGCATTCTTGCAGTCACTGAAGAAGCGTGAGACTACGGATTGAGCCCCGATAGCTGTGCTACGTGGGTTGATTGCCTCAGGTGTACTAGCATGCAGGCTTCCTGCCTCTAGAGTATCAACTTCTCTTGGTGCTGTTGTTTCTGTCTCTGCCCGCAATATCCTATATAATGACTTAATACACAAGTGTCGACGCATAGAAAGATGGGAACAAACACTAGCAAGAGTCTGGAGCGCGGATTGGTATTTGATGATACAAGACCATCCAGCTCTTCGTTCTTCGCTGATGGCGGCACCATCTCTTGGAATAATTCTTTCCAATCTTCTTCGTCACGCAGACTTCGTTGGTCGGGTTCCTACATCATGTCGGTAAGTTTGAAAAGAAATGGTCCACATAGCCGGATCTTACATCATCGTCGCTCCTGAGTCTGGCCACGGTGACTAGGGAGGTCGCAGTCGGATCTATTAGTTCGTTGACGGTAAACTCTCTGTCTGCCTCGTGCTGACCAGCAAATCTCAGCACCCTGCAAAGTTGTGGGGCTTCACTGAGCTCTTCCATGGGTCGCAGTCCGTCCATCGCGGGCAAATTGAAAGCATTATACGATTGTAGTTTGAGCCAGACCCTGATCAAGCGGTGGAAAATTGCCGGGTCAGTTCAAAATCGGGACTGTGACTGTTCTTGGCTATCCCTTGAGGTGGAACGCAACGAAACTAAATGCAGGGGTCATGATACCAAAGTTTATGACTCAGATGAACATTTCACGCCCCGCCCTTTCGACCTGGAACCTAGACGCAGCCGATGTGACAACTCAGTGTGGCTAAGTGCGCTCACGCCTGCATGCACAAGATACCCCGCCGACTCATAACTAGGTTGCGGTTGGCCGGTGGGTGGGGCGAAGTCCACAAGTTCAGGACATCCCGAAAGTCCCGCTGCAGCCGACGTTAGTCCAACAAAAATGTTTGAACTGTTTGCCCAATTGGAACCCAACTTGACTCCACTCTGTCTGCCTGCACAGCCTCGACAACAATCTGCTCCAGCCACTGACGCAAGAGAATTAAGACATGCCACTGTATTGACTGCTTTAATTCTAGAAGAGTTACAGGATGGCGCAGTTCAGCGCCAAAGCTGGCCGAGCCGTTACCTTAAGGTAATTAGAGATTCCGCATCTTGTCGGATGGAAGCAAAGAATTACTACCTTCCTAACTGCTTGCACTAGCACGATTAGACTTCTCGGCCTACCTCCGCAGTAGCGTAGGCAACTAGGTACTTTGAACTATAGAGTCGTATAGTGCAAATGTGTTCAAAAGCCTAGCCGGCCTCCTAGATATGAATCTACTTAGTCGTACGTGCGACCAAATTGAACCAGTTAATCTGTTTTTGCAAGTTCCTCTCCGAGACCTTTATCCTATCGTCATTTGCCAGCTTCGGAATCGAGTAGTGTTATAAAATAAGTCCTCCGCCAGGGACAACAGTTTCACTGCGTTGCCTAAGAACTGGGAAGACAAAGCAGACTGGCGGTCCCAAAACCTGGACCCTGCCTTTCCGCCAATCAGTATAATACGAATTCTGTCTACCTTGTTGCTGCAGCTGTGCCAGGTGTCAACAGCTGTCGTTACTGTAATGAGCGGAAGAGACTTGATGAGGCTGCTCAGGACGTAGCTCGCATTTCGGAAAATATTTTCCATGATAACTCGCTTCTTCTGAGCTAGGGGTTTTTAAGTCCTTCGCTTCTTCCCTTTGTCTCTGGAAGACCTAGGTCTTCGACATGGCTTTCGCTGCCCTATCTCAGCCTGCCGTCCTCATCAGAAGAGAAATAACCATACCCGTGTTGTTGGGTCCTTTAGAGTCATCTATGAAGACTTCACCCGGACTCTAGCATTGGCATCCTTGACACACAATGGTGGTGGATGATGAGCTTTGGCTCCATCGGTATGCCACCTCGCCACCGCTCCGTCCGCGGACTCCTTGCCTTGTCGCACTTTACTCTCGTGGTTATCCTTGAGTTGGGGCGGTGAACTAGTGCAATTGCTGCAGGCCGGTTTCTTTACTCACTAACCTTCGCGCCGTCGTTTCTCCATTCCCATTAGCACCAAAATGAAGTCAGACGATTATGTCCATGAGACACTAGTAAGTTGATTGAGGAAACCGAATGGCTTGTGGTTTAATCCACGCAGTATATATTTTTCTCCATCTCTTTTCACCTTCCAGGTTACGCCCGTGGACCATTCCACGTTGAAGTTATTCAGGATGTCGAAACGCTTGAAGGAGGAAAAAGATGCCATCCTGGCTTGCCTTGTCATCTGCAAAGCTGCACAACAAGCCAGTGTTGAAGCTCTTCAGTCTTTCCCAATCGATCACCAAAGAGCATCAGCACAACACCCCGTTGGATGACAAGCCCGTCATTTCTAGTTTATCGGAGCTCACTGAGGCTAATACTTGGCGATCAAGTCGATATTCTCAATCCAACAAACTCTACCACGCAAGCTGAAAGGTAGCCAGAACCGCTCTTCCGCCACAGCATACTGATCTCGCCCATCGATAGCGAGTAGCCCAGCCCCATGGGTCTAGTCAATTCGTGGATGATTGCGGAAATCCAATCACGGAACCGCAAGGAGAATCGCAAGAGGACGCATATGTCTTGGTGGAGAATGTAGATGAGGGAAATCCAGAGGGGTGGAATTGACGATTACCTAGCGCATCAATATATTAATGGTTGATCTACGGCGTGGGAGATTGCTAGGTAAGCAGCTAACCGCCCGTGCATCAACGAGTGGTCACATGGTTCTGTGACAAACATAAAAATTTCCGGCATTCCCTTGGACAGGAATGAGGTACAGGATATTACGTACTAATGTGATCGATGCTAAAGGTTAGCCCAAAATTTGGGACCGCGGTTGGAAACTGCTAAGGGGCGACATTAGGCCCGACTCTACGGTCCCGAATTTTGGCCCAGAATATACCAGTACAGCCCTGGGATGGTACATGATATCATAGCTCGGAATTTGGAATGGTACATAATATGTACCAGCACTGATGGGATAGTACATGACATCTTAGCTCGAAATTTGGTATGGTACATGATATACCAGCACTAATGGGATATCTTACAATATACCATGCCCTAATATAGTACACAATATCCCAGCTTAGAATGATCAAAATTCCCACCTCGGAAATCGAAAATAAGCGAACGGTGGTTGTTCTATCTGAAGTTATACTGCCGATTCCCCGTGTGCAAAATACTATGAAACCCTCTCGACAAGTCTGCTCTACTCTGTAACTTGATGGAATGTGAGTGTTTCAGGATGCTGACCGCTTTCGACGGGTGTAGCTTAGCTCCACGTTTTGCGCTTAGCTCTAACGGCTATAGAAGCCTACCACAGCCTATAATAGCCCCTCTCCTCTCCTTTATCCAGATCGAACCAAGCAACAATCAGTAGAACAATTCCACTCATTCAGATTCACTACATTGCTTCTTTCAGCACTCCCCTGCAGCGTACCTAGCCAACATATACTCAAAGCTTCAAATTAAAAGCCGACTGTCATCGATGACATTCTTTCCTCGGCCCCTTTCCGCATTTCGCCTTACTATATACAATCAAACGTCCAGGCTGCAACACATGCCAACAGAATCCCATTTCGCGACTAACGCCACTGCTAACGTAGCCGCACCCTATATGGTATGGTTAGCATAAACCGAGGAACGTGCCGGAATCTCCGGATGGCAACTTTAGTCGAGGGTCCAAAATTAGGCCACACGGCTATGCAAGCTAGGCTCACCCATAGCTCACCCTAGCTCAGGAGCGGCTCAGGATCACGCACGAACATGGAAATTGCTGAGGGCAACTTTAGGGTACAACAATGGGCTGTTTTATGCGACGAATCTGGGCAGACAAAATTTCCTTTTTCGTACGTCGCCCACGTGACGTTGCTCACCCCGGCTCAGGGCGGCTCAGGATTGGCTCAGGCTTGCTCAGTCTTGCTCACCCTGAGAACCATTTCTGGAAGGCTGCGCCGCAGCATCCACAACCACTTCAACTCTAGCCGAGCGAGCCCATAATTGGTCCCATACATAAAAATAACTATACTAGTCCCCGTGTTTAGAAAGAGAATGGTTCCGCCTTCACTTAGCTTCTACCTCGACATCTTGTACCTACCTACGGCTTACTGCATATATTCTTATCATTCTATACCTTTGAAACTTTCACTACATCGAGCATAACGGAATAATAAATTCTTTTATAAAAATAATGACTACAGCAGCTAAAACACCAAGAAACCGGCGTTAGTGCAGGCCATTTGGTGGTTTGTAGTGATTTCGTAAGTCTTAAGAGCTAAAATCGGATGTCTAAAGGGTGTCCTGCATCTGCATCTCTGAAGTGATAGGTCGCTGGGAAAGAATGCGATGCGCTGCCATGTCCCAAACCCCTCCGTCGCACAGGTGTGGCAGTGCTCAGTGGGCAGGGCTTTGGGCATTCAAAAGCGAAAGCGCCTGCCCGTTTTCGTTTTGGAATCCTGGACGTGACACAGTTCAACACGGCGATGCAGCAACGTTGACTCCATCCGAACTTATCGCATCCACCTCCAACCATGGCCATCGAGTTTAGCACGGCGCGATACCACACAGTATAGCAGCCGGAGCCTTCGGGCCGCAGCACATACAGGCTACTCTCGTCATGCATTATCACCATGGTTTTGTGTGTTTGGACTGCTATCCACCTTAACATCCCCGAGCACTGTGGTTATACCTATAAGTACATCCCATCTTGCCAGGTAAGACGCAAAATGTTCTAGCTACTTGCAGGCTTATTCGCCCCTAAGATAGTCACGTGAACAGCATATGAGTAATAACACCAGGCTAAAGCCCTCTGTATGAAGGTCAAAGAGGTGTTAAGATAGGGGTCGCTGTGCTTCTGAGCTGAGGCGTTATTTAGCTGGTGCCTCTAGATTTCAAAGTCACGTTAGAGGGCTAAAGGTGTGAAGAATGAAGACATAGAAATATACATAAGGGACGGGAACGACACGCCGCTGGAAATTAGCTTCCCGTTGTCACGGCCTGCACCCTTGGGGGTTAAGATAAGTCGTATCAGGTAAGTCTACGTAAGTGGAGGCACCTGAAGATGGGGTGAAGTTGCGAGACTAAAGGTCGAAGGCTAGTCCTTTCAAGGCGGGGGGATAACACTATAACTTAGTCACTGAAAGCCGCTGCCTCGGTAGACACAATGCTGAGCTATGAAGTGAAGCATAATGAGTATAACTCAAAGAACAGTGTATTACTAGCGTGAAGAACAAGAGTTCTTCCTGACATCGTAGGCACGATGGTTGAGTTTATATATATATGTCGAACTGCAGCGGCAGTTCTTGGCGCTCAGGCGCGCAGGCGCCTTACCGCTCCAGGCTTGCCTGGAGCGCAGGGGCCTTGGATCATATGCTCTCCCCACACACAGGGAGCTTCCATTTATATATAACTAGGGAGTGCTTCACACTCCCCTTTTCTACCAAATCAAGTCACTTTACAACTGCACTTCCGTTACTCCTAAGCCCCTCGTTCCTCAGCCAAAACGTTCCACAGTTATAAGCCCAGCTCTGTCCAACTAAGCAAAGTGTGGAACTAATTAATTAAGACACTTACGAGCAGCGCCCTCTGTAAAACTCTTTTACTAATCCTCCAAATCGCCCATTATAGCAGAAAAAAGCACCCTTTACCAAAGCATTTTAACTGATAGTTAAAAGCTTAAAAGCGCGTAAGAGTGGCCCTCCTAGTTTAAAACTCTTAAATACTATATAATAAACTAAGGGATCTAATACCTTATTAATCCTATTACTCCTAATACGGCTAATTTATATATTAAGCTAATCGTTCTAATAATCTATAAGCTTATTAGTAAATGTTAAGAGAAGGTGACTAAATTATACATCTTTACCTACAAATACTAGGAGTTAACAGCCCTATCTTTAAGGACAGTTAAGGATAAACTAAAGCTTATCACAATTACATAATAAGATGTTAAGGAGGAATATAAATGTTTAGTAAATAAAGTTACCACTCTTATTATAACCACTGCTGAAATTACTAGCTTATACTGATATATCTAGAACTAAGTCGATTATACAGTTAATAAGAGCCTTAAGGAACTGGCTATATAAAAGATAATCCAGAATAGCAGATATACAGTTTAGGCGTTTATACACTTCCTCTAACAGCGACTTAAGCCTAGTAAAATAAGCCTTACCTCCTAGATCCGTTAAGAATATTACGTAGTGATGGAATAGGCTAAGAACACTAACATGTTAAAGGAGTAGTGGATTAAGGATTAGGAAACGGCTTATTATAAGGTAGAAGCGCTTAAAATTACAGAGATCCAGGGGCCCTTAACTACTAAAGACTGGCTAAGAATTATTATAATGTGTATAGCGCCCTAGTAAGTGAATTAGAAGCTTTTTAAACTAATAAAGCAGGAAACTATAAAATGCCTAACGTTTAAAATCATAAATTATACTTATATCTTCTTTACGCAGATTTATAAAGTAAAATACACTATTAGTAATAATAAGTAAGGTAGAGTCTTCTTTACTAGTAACTGTTTTAAAACACCTGACAGGACTAGTTAAGGCTTTAAAAAGGACTGTCCCTATAAAAGAAAACACCTGTGGGAGCTTATAAACTGTTAGATTTTATACCTAGTAATTATTAAATCACTTTTAAACGCTTTTATTTACGTTAAGTGCATTAAAATGCTAAGATTTAAGATAAGGGAGAAGATTAAAACGTAATTTATAAGCTTTAAGTGGTTAAAAGTTCGCTAATTCTGTTAGGAAAAGTGGAGAGCTACTTTAACCGCTTAAGGCTAAGACCACTTAGGCGCTTTAAAGTTCCTAGGATTTATTAACACCGTAATAATTAACACTTATATAATAGAAGTAATTACTAAGGTAGTAAGGCAGTTCTCCACCACAGGTTTCACTAAGTACCTGCTCTTTAACAGTACCTTGGTTAATAATTATAAAGTAATGCACCTTATTAATTACAAATCGCTTTTAGTTAAGGGGAGCTTCCAGTGTATTAAAACCAGAGATTATATCTAAGCAGGGACTAGCTTATTCCTAATCTTTAGATATAGTAAGTAAGTGATCTTAAAGGTACTTATAAGCTTTAAGGGAATTAATAATAAAGATCTAATACTTAATAACGTAACTATTATAAAGGGTTTCTATATTAATATTATCTTAAAAGCTCTAATTATTAAAGCTAAAGTTTAATATTATAGGTTTAACTATATATTTCACTATAGTAATATGGAAAAGAACATAGTGTTAAAGAAGCTTAAATAACGGTATAATTTAATGTTCTTATAATACACTTCTGTTTTCACTTATTTAAACTTCCTAATACCTTTTACCGTAAGCGCTGTGGGTACTGTATTAATAATTATAATAAAACAAGGAGTAAGGCATTTACAGTAATAGCTACGCCTTTAAGAAGACACAGAGCACCTTTAACACACCCAAGTAAGGCACTTAGGGCTAAAAGCTCTTAAGAAACTCGTTAAACAAGCATGTAACGTTATAATTACAGGTATAAAGATCATTAACTATAAATATTATATACTTACGCACTTATAATAAGTCGTTTTAAAACGCCGTTTTAAAGGTTTCTCCTATCGCCCGTTTTTACAAATCAGTTAAGATCTTTTCTACTTTAAAAGAGTATAGGATAAATTAATTTACTTACTTATAATTAAAGATAAGTATAATAGAAAGCTTTTCTATTATCTACTGGAGGATAAGAAAGGGCCAGAAGTGTTTAAAACTATTAAAAGCTTTATAAACTAAATGAAACAGTAATTTAAGTTTACTATGTATATTATACGTTAAGATTAAAAGACTTTAATAATTATAATTAGGGGATACACACCGTATTAGCTTTAGGTGATTGAAGAAAGAATTGAAATTAAAGCCACTCTGTCATATATATATAAACTAAACGGTAAGAGTAAGTGTGCAGGCTAGGAGCTAATTATGAAATCTATCAAAATAAAGGAAGGAGTAAACCTTCCTAAATTAATCTAGCCTAAATATGTATAAACAGCTGCTTACTTATATAAGATAAGCTTTAACTAACAAAATAACTAAATATCACCTAATAAAAAGCTTTATAAATGGTTCAGATAGTATTTCTAATAGTATACACCATTAGGTAAGCTTAGTAAAAGCCTAGTAGATGATTACTACCTAGACTAAAGTGGGGTCTACACTTATAGATACTAAGCTTACGTTCTTAATAAAAGGCGAGAGGTAGAGTAAGATAAGCTTAATTTTAAGATTAAACCTTAAGGGTATATTAAGTACTTAATTAGATACGTAACCTTTAACATCTATTACATTTAATACCCGTAACTGAAAACGGTACTTATAACACGTAACGTAATGTTTAATAAGAAGCTTTTTTATAAGAAGGAGAGTGAGGAAGTAAAGGCACTACTAGTACAGGTCACTTAGTAACTACTTAACTTTATTAAAATTAAGCTGTAGATACAGGACGCTTTATCTATACTTAAACTTCTTACTAATATTCTAAACTTAAACACTACACCCACACCTATTAATAACGAAGCTCTAACCTCTAAATCTGATAACAAAGATACTCTTAAGGGTTAAAACTTAAGGGTAAGTGCGCTTAAAGACGGAGTAGCGCTCCTTTAAATTAAGGATAAGCTTATAAAGCTTAAGGAAAGCTTTATAAGCACTAAACTAAGACTTCTAACCCTAAAGTTAACACTAAAGATTAAAACTTAACCTTAGACTTAAGGCTTATACCCTCACCTAACTAATAAACATGTTAAATCACCTTTTACAGATTATAATAAGCTTAAAAAGACTAAGGAGCTCTCCAAATAAAGGTTTAAACGATAAGAAACTTTAAAATAGTTAAACAGGGCTTTTACTAATAATATAAAGCCACGTATAAATCTTAAGGAAAACGGCTACTTATAAGAGGATAGTTATAATAAGACGTCTATAACCTTTAAACATAAAGCTTTAAAAGAGTATAAAGATACTCTATTAAAAGATTTAACTAAAGATACTATTATAATGGTAAAGTTAAAAACACAGAACACACACCTATAAATTAACTACCCTTTTACTTTAAAACAAAACAGGAGACTTCAAGGGTAATTAACTCCCCCTAAATTACCTAGGTTAGTAATTTATACGTTTTCTATTCAGATTTATAATAAAGTAAGGATTAACCACCTAGTTTTTAATAAAAGCTCTGTAAACTTCTTTATAACGTTTTTACCTAATTAATAAATAGTGGTTAAAAAAGGGAGTAAAGCTTACAGGACATTACATATTATGTTCTAAACAGTAATACTTTAAGTAAAGGTAAGGCTTAACGTGGCTTTAAACTTACCTTACCTTTATAAAGATAACCTCTCTAAATTACAGCTCTTAAAACACTAAAGGGATCTTAAAAACTATACACTTAACCTTAAGTTTAAAAAGGCATACTAAGCTAAGATATAGCACTTCCTTTATAAAGGAATATAGTATAAGATAAAACGTACTACAGTGCTCTTACAGCCACTCCCACTTAAATAGGTGTTTACTTATAAGTTCCGTGAAGATAACACACTTAAGAAGTGTAAAGCTAAAATCTGTGTAAAAGGCGACCTCTAAAAGGTTAACACGCTTTAAAACACTTATATAACGACTTTAACTACTTACTTATTTAGGATAATAATGGCGTTTACTACTTAATAAGACCTGAAAGTCTAGCAGTTTAATGTAATCTAGGCCTTCTTATACACTATATGAGATAATAACTCCTTAATAGTGTGTGAGCTCCCAGATAGCTTTAAGGAAGAAGGCTTCTATTATAAGCTTAAATAAGCGTTATACAGCCTACAAGACTTACCACTATTATAATATAAGGAGTTTATATTAATATTAAAAGAGCTCAGCCTTACCCTATTAAATAAAAAGCTATACCTTACGTTTAATAAGAGCAAAACTGTATTTATACTCTTTTATATAAATAATTACCTTATAATATTTATAAAAAAGTACTGTAAAGTTATAAAAGTAATTATATAAAAGCTCTACACGTGGTACAAAGTCCACAAAAAGGGAGAAATCTCTAGCTTTATTAATATCTAGGTAATTAGGGATTAGGGTAAATAAAAGCTTTAACTAATCTATAACTAATATATTAAAAAGATCGCTAAATGGTATAACCTTTTAAAGGGTGTGTTCCTAAATATCCCCCTCCCTGGCGTGGAACTCCTTAAAAACATAAGGAGCGTGTTAAAAGTGGAAGTTAAAGAGTATTAAAAGCTTATAAGATCTATCTTATATACAGTAATTATAATTCGACTAAACGTAGCCTTTTTAACCTCTATCCTCTTACAGTTTCTTATTAACCTAAGCTTAAAACACCTAATTATAATAAAGTAGATAATTAAGTATTTATATAATTTACAATACGTAGGGATTAAGTATAAAGGAGTAAGGTAAGAGGTTTTTATAATTATTAATAACACTTCTTTTATAAATAATATAAAGATACGCCACTTATTATAAGGGTATATTATAATACTCTTTAATAACGTAATTAACTAGAGAGCTACTTACTAATATACAGTTACGACGTCCTTAACTAAAACTAAGCTACTTACACTTATATATGTAATTAAGGAAATAATAACATTTAAAAAGCTTATAACAGATATTACTTGTAAGCTCGGCTTAATATAAAGGATCTTCTATAATAACTAGTAAATAATACAGCTAGTAGTTAAAGAGAATAAAAGAGTAAACACTAGGCTTTAATATATTAATATCCATAATATATAAGCTTATTAAGAGTATATAAAAGGCTTATTTAAAATTACATATCTACCTACGTAATAAATGCTAACCGATAAACTTACTAAATTGCTCTTTTAATAACGCTTTAAGCACTTTATAACGCTTATAAAGTTAAAGGACACTAATTACATTAGTTATAAGAGTAAAGGAACTGTTATAAAGGAGCTGAAAGATTAAGGGAGCACTACTCTTATAGTCTCCATACATAATAACACATCCACACCTAAAAGCATAACAAATAATAAAATAAAAACGACAGGTAGCTAAACAGTGTACCTAAACGCAGCTTACCAGATCGATAAGCTTACTAATCAGGGCTATAACCCGCTCCTTAAAAGAGCTGGAGCTCCTTATACTATTAATAACAGCACCCCTAACTAACTCCTCTTTACTTTATAAAGTTAAAGGCTCTATAAAGAGCATACACAGCACTACCCTCTGTTTTTTAAGCTCTTAATATAAGTGGTTAAAATAGAACAGCTTATAAAATACACCGTACTTATAGAAGCTGGCACACTAACTGTTACAGTAATAAGGAACTTCCCAGTAAAGGGCTTTATTAAGAAAGGACTAAACAGCAGGTTAGTAAAGCACATAAATAAGTCTATGGAGAACGTACACCTTTACGTAAGAGTGTCTACTTACATAATAAGCACAGTGAGCTGAAGCGCCCGTATGGTTAAAACAGCGGCTATTACTGTTACCAGTAATGGCGCTTTTAAGGCACTTAAGGCAAGCCTTACTATATTTATTAATCAGGGCGGGGCGTAGGGACTTAGGGGCGCAGTAAGTGGGTGATTAAGCCGATTTACTAATCGCAGAGTTAGTAAGTTAAGTATTTATTAAAAAGAAAAGAGCGGTTTACACAGGGGTTTATAAACTAGCCACACTATAAGTAAAACGATAAGGAGTTACAGGAGGCTCCTCCTCCTCCTTATCCTTATCCTTATCCTCCTCCTAATAAAAGGGTAAGTAAGCAGGTAAGACTAAGCTAAACAGCTTAGGTGACGGGGTTAGGGTATGGGCGCAGGGTGTAAGCTTCTTAACACTTAAATTAAAGTTAGCCGTTACTCTTAAACGATAAGAATAAGTGAAACTTACACTATAAGTACTCTCTGCTTATTAAGAAGCTTTTAACTGTAATTAGTCAGAACTAAAGTAGAAGAAAGAGCGGTGGAAACATTTATAAACGAGATTAATTACGCTTTTAATAAGATCTGAAAGGTGTAAAAGCAGGTTAGTAAGTAAAAACGACAGTTTTTTTAAGCAGAAGGAGCAGGACTTACGTTTTCTTAAGGCGTAAGCCTATAGTCTTTACGTTAGCCATAATGGCCGGGAGTGGGGGGCGAGAATAGTGGTGTTCTTAATTTTTTATATTTGCCTGAAGAAAGTAAACAAACAGGGAAAGATTGTAAGCTCTTAATATAAAGTTAAGAAGCTTAGACTACTGTATAAGCTTACTGTTTTAGGTTTAGCGTGTGCTGAAAACGCGACTATATACTAACTTAAACGGTATAATTTAGGAAGTTACAGGCTTAAATAACCTCCAGACCTTATTATTTTCTATTTACAGCAAACTTCTTTTCGAACGTTCAGGCGCTCAAAACTGCGTTCTGAGCACCTAGGGGGTGTGTCGAACTGCAGCGGCAGTTCTTAGCGCTCAGGCGCACAGGCGCCTTACCGCTCCAGGCTTACCTGGAGCGCAGGGGCCTTAGATCATGTGCTCTCCCCACACACAGGGAGCTTCCATTTGTATATAACTGGGGAGTGCTTCGCACTCCCCTTTTCTACCAAATCAAGTCACTTTGC
>Ga0247760_1000042_pt1 | contig 109445 bp, 114 predicted proteins | sample UWRJL171409R4_FD_179936 | JGI IMG/M metagenome (GOLD analysis project Ga0247760, IMG submission 179936) | Plant litter microbial communities from Arlington Agricultural Research Station in Wisconsin, United States - UWRJ-L171-409R-4 | ecosystem: Environmental > Terrestrial > Plant litter >...
CTCCACTACTTCAACCACTTCCGCAACGGCGACATCCTCGTCCGCGAGCCGCTCACCCTCGGCCATGAGTCCGCCGGCGTAGTCACCGCCATCGGCACCGCCGTGACCTCCCTTGCGGTCGGCGACCGCGTCGCCCTCGAGGTCGGCCAGCCCTGCGAGCAGTGCGACATCTGTACGTCCGGGCGCTACAACATCTGCCGGGGGATGAAGTTCCGCAGCTCGGCAAAGGCAGTGCCTCATGCCCAGGGCACGCTCCAGGAACTGATTACCCACCCGGCCAGGTGGTGCCATAAGCTGCCGGCGGGTGTATCGCTTGAGCTAGGAGCGCTGGCTGAGCCCCTTTCCGTGGCGTTACATGCGTCAGATAGGGCGGCGCTTCCGGAAGGGTCGTCGACGGTGTTGGTGTTTGGCGCGGGTGCTGTGGGGTTGTTGTGCGCGGCGGTTAGCAAGGCTGTGACGAAGGCCAAGACGGTGGTGATTGCGGATATTCAGGAGGAGAGGGTCAAGTTTGCGGTGAAAAATGGGTTTGCTGACGCGGCGGTTGTGGTGCCTATGAAGAGGCCGCAGACGATCGAGGAGAAGCTCGAGTTCGCAAGGGAGGTAGCTGAGCTGGTGAAAACGGCGCAGGTGGATGGGCGCGAGGTGGGCGAGGTGACTGGGACGTATGAGTGCACGGGGATGGAGTCTTGCATGCAAACTTCTATCTATGTGAGTTGGACTGTTTACTGTACGTGTGTGTCTCTATGGGGGCTGGTTGGCTAATAATGTTGGTGAACAGGCTACGGCGCCAGGGGGCAAGATCATGATCATTGGCATGGGAAATCCTATTCAGACACTGCCTATCTCGGCGGCTTCGCTGCGGGAAGTAGATCTTGTTGGCGTATTTCGGTATGCGAACGCATATCCGCGTGTTATTGAGCTGTTGGCCAGTCAAGACCCGCTGCTGCCGGACCTGATGAAGCTAGTCACGCAGCGGTTTAGTGGCATGGATAATATCCCAAAGGCGTTTGACATGGCGGGGAGGGTGAAGGATGACGAGGGGAAGCTGGTGTTGAAGGTCATGGTGGATATGTAAGAGGGAAAGCATTGTTCGTTTTTTAGTTACCAAGCGAGTATATGAGATTGCGTCAAGTTCAGGGGGACATCTCCTATCTAACGCTCTAAACTTGGTCACAGTCTACGACTTTTGTCCGGGAAGCCGAAATCAACACCAAAAGGTGGGTACACGAACCGCTGCAGCTTGCCCTCCTTGGTCAGCTTGTCCGAGTAATCGTTGAGCAGCTCGATGTCCTCGGCGTCGAGGTCGATGAGCTTTTTGTTCTCGTCGATGCGCTCTGGTGTCACAGACTTGGCGAGTACGGTGCTCCCGCGAGGGACTTGTACTGTCAGCTTTCTCTTTCTCAATCTCACTCTCAGTCTTATTCAGGGGGGATGGATGATAAATAAAGAACATACTATGATAGCTCAACAGCACTGTCGCCGGCTTCACTCCGTGCTTCTCAGCAATCTTCACCACCGGCTCGGCACTGAACAGCGGCCCGCCGGTACTCCCTAGAGGGCTGTACGCCATGATGTGGATGCCCTTCTCCTTGCATAGATCCACAATCTCTTGCTGCGGCAGCGCTGGGTGGTTCTCGATCTGGTTGACCGCGGGGATTACTGTGGCATTGGAGAATAGCTGCTCGAGATAGCGCTTGCTGTAGTTGGAGACGCCGATGGCCTTGGTCTTCCCGGTCGAGAGGAGGGCCTCCATCTGCTTCCAGGTGGTGATGTGGGAGTGGTCGTGGATGATGTCGCGCTCGCCGTTGGGGAGCTTGGGGAACTTGTCGTGGTTTCCTGGGGGGGTAGGATAGGGTGTTAGGGTGGTCTGGTGGAATAGGGGGAGGAAGACAGATGGGGGAAGGAGAGGGGGGTTTACCGTCGGGGTTCATGAGGAGAGGCCAGTGCTGGTTCATGTTAGCTATCGGGTCCCCTTATGGTGAGATTTTACACCCAGATACAAGATACTTACCACGAGAAACAGATCCACGTAATCCAATCCCAGGCTCTTCAGGCTCTTGTCCAGCCCGAGCTCGACACGCGTGTTGTACGTCGCCCACACCTTGCTCACGACAAAGATGTCCTCGCGCTTGATGCCAGAGGCAAATGCCTTGGCCAGACCGGCGCCGACCTCGTCCTCGTTGCCATAACAATACGCGCCGTCAATCAGCTTGTACCCTGACTTGAGGGCATGAGCCACGGCGGTCTCGACCTGCCCGGGCTCAGATTGCCATGTTCCTGTTGGGAGTCAGTCTTTGCTGTGGGTGAAAGAGGGGGCGGAGGGGTTACGACGAACCGAGACCGAGGGCGGGGATGTCCTGGCCGGTGTTGAGCTTGAAGGTCTTATCGGTCATTTTGTGTAATGCTCGAGATATTACGGACTATGATGTTCTGTGTTTATTATCGCGACGTAGCACAAAGTGAAGCTATTTTCTGATGTGAGAGTGAGTGAGAGAACAATTACTGTTCCTCAAGCGATCGAGTGAGGGTTCAGCGGCAAAACACTCATGAGGCTCGGCGGAAACGGCGTCAAGAAGAGGCCCCGAGGGGTTTGGTTACCTCAGGTAAGGGTATGTCTGCTGTTTCACGTGGGTATTAACCAGGCGCTGGACGCAGTCCGGCTAAATAGGGGTTCGGGGCAGCGGGGCAGGGCAGGAGCGATGTGCTATCAACTGGTGCCTACCTTACTTTGCGGACCTGAAGCATTGCCCCTCCAAAAGCCCACAGTTTTCCATCACCCCGTCATCAGGCCCTAAGTCTCCATCAAGCGCACACAGTCCGGCAAGTTTATGGGTGGATTAATATGTTCCTGTTTCAGAATTTTTAGGTCTCTCGTCCAGTCCCTGTCCCGGTACAACTGCCACCGAGAATGAACACCAAATCTACCCCCGACCCACGCAATATCACTGCCAAAATAGGGACATAACAAAATGCCAGCCAGTGAAGGCTGGAATTGACTCTCCAGCTGTCATGGTGCAGCTAATTCTACACCTAGTCGATACAAGCCCCAACTCCTACCCATCCGGTTGTCCGTCGAGAGGCTGGCTCGATCGGCCCTCGAAACAGAACCCTTCCTCGTCCATTATGAATGTTTACTCGTATCCATGCGAAAAGTCTATCAGACGCCCTCTGCATGCAGCATTGAGAAGGTAATTATACAAAGAAAATAACGCGTAACCCGTTGGGATTCGCCTACCCGGCAATCAATACCCAGAGTAGGAAGAAAATCATCTACCCAGAGGTTAGCATGCATCGGCGAGAGAAGTTGAGATGCCGAACATACCAGCACACCGAACATCTTTGCTATAAGCCACCTGTTGCCAGAGACGCGGGACCAGTACTTGAGCAGTTCCTTTTGTGCGCCTTCGACGTTGTCCACCACGTCTTCACTACAAAATGTTAGCAGCGTCTTAATTTGAGAGTTCGTGGAGACTCACGTGTTCGCATCTATGCGCTCAATCATATCCGACTGCTCGCTGACCATGGTTGCAAGCTGCCCGAAGATGGACCCAAGCTCGTTGATGGTCGCCTCGATAGCCTCGATGGCCTGCCCTCGCTGTTGGACGTATACGTTTTGACCCTCCTCCATCATCTGGAGTTGCATCTGCTGGTCGGGCATCGGATTTAGCGAGATCAGGTCGGCGTTCGGAGACGGCGTCCCCCTATTTGGTGTCCCATAAAGGGGCGATGCTGATTGCTGCAACGATACGTGCGAATGCTGCCCTACTGTCGACACAAAAGCTTCTGTCCTGGACCTCGAGGCTTGGATGTTCTTGGTTCGGATCTCAAGGACGTCCTGTACTTCTGTTAGCACTCGTTCGTTACCGCCATATCAGTGTCGAAAGGTCGTACCTTGAAGTTTGCGCCGACATCCCCCAGCTTCCCCTGGAGGAGCAGGAGAATGTTTTTGTTGTTTTCACCCTCCTGATCTGGTTTCGGATGCATACGCTTGGAGAGCGCCTGGAGACTCCGAATCTGCTCGTTCAAGGAAGACAGATCTTGTTTGATGATGAAGGTCAACTGTATCGAGTCAGTTTACAGGGATCAATCGAGGTGTGCTCGCGCAAGGCGGCAGGCCCGGGCCGTACCTCGTTGATTTCCACCGGCCTGTCGTCAAACAGCGTCTTCTTCTTGGCCACTGCGAAATGCTCAGTATCTTTTCATAACACCATAGCGAAGGACGGCGGCCCCTACATTGAGCCAACTTTTCCAACTTCCCCATCGTGCCCGAAATACCCCTCCCGATATCTGCCGCCTGCCTCGCGAACTCTGATCGCCGCGGTTGTGCATCGCCGTTGTTCTGGGCGTCGCTGAGAAGCCGCTGGGAGCCGGGTTTCGTTGTCTGGCGGCGCTTGGCGGCGCTCACGATCTGGCGAAACTCGACCGTCCGGTCGTTGAGCGCGACGGCCATCTCGGCGGTTGCTTACGGAGTCGCGCGATGCTGGTTCCTGAAGCGGGGGACGAGCACTCAGCGGTTGAGCTGGCTCTGGTTTGGTGATAAAAATGCCAGCGACGGTCGGTTGATCGTTCGTCAGTGATGAGAATCGCAATACGGTCAAATGATCGACTTTGTCAATGTGGATGCGTAAGCGTCGCGCTCTGTTGTCGTGGGGTCAGGTCGCAAACGCTGGGGTCGAAGCTCGGCTTTCGCTATTAAAACGCGTTATGCGGGAAGCAGGTCGATGAGAAACAAGCGGTTGGTCGAGGACGAAGAGGAATAACGAATGCCGCGATGGCGTGGTTTGCGATGCTGAAGATTGAACAATCGCAAAGGGAAAACGTGGTTTCTTGTTTCATGAGCCGCACCCACTCTGGGACAGCCGACCCTTGGTGACATTGTACAGTGCAATGTACAGTGTGAGCCCTGAATGGAAACAGTTCCCACGGTAGCATTCTAAATTCAAGTCATGTTTTACCGTCCTGGGTGCCAATTCTGGCTAGCACGGACCCGCTTTTTTGGCACCCTCACCACCCTCCACTACCCCACCGAGCCCACCTCCCCCTGCGAGCATCCAGGTGCAAGGGGTCGACCCGAACAAGTTCGCCGCCTTCAACGTGTTCGAGGACTCCGAGCTGCGCCAGGGCATCAAGAAGTACTCGGACTAGCCGACCATCCCGCAGCTATACGTCGACAACGAGTTGGTTGGCGGCTGCAACATCATCGTCTCGATGTACCAGAGCGGCGAGCTGGTTAAGCTGCTGGATGAGAAGCACGTGCTGGCCAAAGGGGAGGAGGAGGCAGAGAAGGAGTAAAAATAAAAAGCCGCCAGCTCGGACACGGGGAACCCCCATCTGTCTTGCGGCAAGAAGTTGCCCATCTTTAAGCTGGAGCAGCATCTCAACTCCCATGTGAAAAAAAATCCACAAGAGCACAAGCTTCAAAGGAGCTGCATGTCGCTTCTCCATCAAACGAGATGCCAACTTCAAATACAAGTGCGAGCAACCGTGGGATGATAACGGCCCACCTACTCTCTGCAACAATCCATTCACCAAGTGGTCGGAGAGAGTGAAGCACATTGAGGACGAACACCACCCAAAACCGAACCAAGAAGCCGGCGGTGGCGGCGACGAGGAGGGTGGTGACGGCGGGGCAGGCGACGGGTCAGGAGACCGCCCAGGCGATGACCCAGGGAGCAGCCCAGAAGCGGGCCAGACAACGGCTCAGGAAGCGGGCCCGGAAGCGGGCCAGGCGACCCAAGAAGGAGAGACACAGCCCAACGGTACCAAATCGCCGAGGGCAAGGACCCCTAAGAGCCAGGAAAAGACCGAAGACAAGCCATAGTGCATCCTCTGGCACTAGATTTCAGCCTCACGATTGCGATGACTCCGAATATGAGGCATCAGCTGGCACAGGAGCCGACGCTAAGGGTGCTCTTGTGAAGCGGCCAGGCGCTGTCTTACACGAGTTGATCCTCTGCTTCTCCAGAATCTTGACATTGCGCCCAACCGATCCGTTACCGTTTGTACCAGTTGGCCGTCTTGGTGCTGCGGTTGCTGCCCTTGCGAGAGAGCTACCCTTGACCCAGTTAAAAGCAGGATCGACTTGGGCTAGCCAATTTATGAGTTTGTTATGGTGTTATTGGGAGGCAGCCGGAATTACTTACAAGCCTTGTAATACGTAGTAGCGGCTCTAAATAGCTGCTCCTCCTACCCGTCAGTAGTGGTCTGTGGGCGGTTGCCTAGCTCAAGGTTGTCCGGGAAACTCCACCTCTACACCTCGGTTGGCAAACCGCTACGCATTCTGCTTTTTTCGCCGTCTTCATGATCACCCCTCTTCTTTCTCTTCTTCTTACTACCTGGCCCCGAGAGCAGAGCTACCCGCTTGTGCTGGGCGGGTAGCAAAAACGCTGCCGCAACATGGTGCTGTGTCAGCTCGCGCTTCAAAGTCACGCAACAAACGTCTCGGTCCCCCCCATGGCTTCACTTCTCTCTTATCCCGCCTCAGAGGCAAACCATTCGGGGCTATCCACTCCGAGATGTTCATCCCCGCGAACGTGAGCTCGACAGGGGCATTCACCGTCGCAGATTGGATACCACCGCCCATCGAGCAGTTCAACTTCACCACCAACTGCGACCTCATCCCGAATTCTACGGCAGCTGGTTCGAAGGTGTCCTCTCAGTTGGTCAGGACGGCGATATCTTAGGCCATATGCGCTGCCCTTCAGCATTAGGACCACATCATTCTTCGTCGCCAGCTCGGTCGACGCCACCACCACAGAGGCTTATGTCCGCAGTGAACTTCCCGAAGAGCTACGAAGCGTTCCGAGCTCTGGACAGCTCCTTAATGGGGTGTTTGCTCTGCGGACCAATGTCTCCCGGGTCCTGCCCGAACTGGCAAAGCCAAACATGCCCCCGGATTGGATCCGCCAACACGCTATACTGTGACATAAGGGGTTGAAAAGGCTATGGAAGCCTCCTTAATGCTAGCGAACGAACGAGTGGTGGTGGGCTCCGAATTTCGGCCTGCCCGCTGCCTGGTCGGCAGCAGAGATGCCGGGCTCAAGTCCTTTCCGAGAGCTCGAAGTTCCCCCCACCCGCTTAAGAACCTGGTTCTTGACTTCCGCCCGATCGACCCGACGTCAACATAGAGCGAAAACATCAGATCATGTATTCACTCCTTTGCCGTATAGCTTTCACGACTCGAGGTTGCAGCTTCGGTGAAGTTCTCACAAATCCTCTCCCAGGACCCATCTCTCCTAACTCTGTACTATCCTTCCTCGTCAGTTACACCATTACCAAACCCATAATATACCCATATTATCTATTCCCCCTCCGGAAGGTCCCCGGCCCCGAAGACGGCTACCCCCTCCTCAGCCACCTCACACGCGTCTTGACCTCTTCGTCCCCCGGCGAGCCATTTCACACCTGGTCCGACACATTGACCCCACGCGCCCTTCGTGCGGTATCTCTGGGCGAGCAACCAGGAGATGCTGATAATCAACACTCCCGAAGCCCACTGGGAAGTCTTTCACACCCACTGCTACGCGTTCACTAAGCCAGGCTTCATGTTTCTGCGGGTGGGCGATATCACCGGGCGGGAAATCCTTTGCGCCAAAACGGAGGAGCACTGGGGACAGGGCCGTACTCTGCAGGTTCTGTTCTCAGTACCCAACCTGAAGCGCATTTTTCATGATGTCGCGGACAAAGCCGAGACTTTTGCTTGGTCGGCCGATAGAAAGTTGGATGAGAACGAATGGATGACAAAGGATAGTGAGGATGATAACCTGCACACCGGTGCTTGGTCCTGCTGACACTTAATATTAGTGAAGGAGAAATCTCCATCCTTCTCACAATCAATGCTCCTCGCCGATTCAATCGCATCCGGTCGCTCTCAGTTTTGCACCACTGCCCCTGAATTTCTTCAAGACTCAGATCTCGCCTCCAATCAGCTCACGTTCCGATGCGCACCCCAACCGCGGCACACCAAGGTCCCCTGCAGGTCAACCCAATCAGTTGATAACGCCCTCGGCTGTGCATCGAGAGCCTCACGAATTTTGATCTGTGCGGGGCTGAATTCGCAACCGCAGTCCTCGACATCGCAGACCGAAGGTTAGTATTTTCACTCATCTCGCCCTCGTGGCCCCGCAGATCTCAGCCCGGAATGAACAGCAAAGATGGAATCGAATCCAAAGTCTTCCGGCTGCGTCAGCTGCCAAGCTGGGCATCCACTAGAACCGCCGCCAGGAGACTGATCAGTCGCGCCTTGGACCTTGCCTCTGACCATGTCGCCCTCTACTCAATCGCACAAAGTTCGGACACATGGGAGGCAGAACCCACTTGGGTAGCTACCGTACAGCTAAAGAAGCTACCAAGCCTTATCAAGGAGTCTAGAGAGGCTACGGAATGGGAAATTCGCGTCTCGGCCCGTGACCCTGCACGAGATCCTGGATCCCCGAACACTGGAAGAGACGAAAACCCGATTTTAATACTCGACTCTCACTTTGAAGGCATGACGGTCCTCAACGATGTCGATCCAGCGATCCATCGCGCTGAGTACGTACCTACCTCCCTATTGCCCCCCTTTTATTCTCCATGCCGGGCTTCATCTGACCATTGCGAGCGCTTCCAGCTGCATTGCTATTCCCGGCCTGGCGAGCCATCCCTTTGGATCTTGGCAGCCTCATGGCTCTGATAAGTCATTCATGTGGATCAGGGATGTCCTTCCGAAATCATTGCCAGGTGTCCGGGCCATTGTCTACGGCTACAACACGACTCTAGTTGGGAGCAAGTCGTTCCAGTCTATGAGCAATATTGCTCAAACCTTGATATCCCAACTAAAATCTGGAGGCTGGAATATCGCATCATCATCCAAGCCAATCATTTTCCTCGCTCACAGCCTAGGCGGACTTGTGCTTAAGGACGCCATTGTTCAAATGGCTGATCGCGAAAACAGCGTCCGTGAGATCCTAGAGAACCTTCGTGGAGCCGTCATGTTCGGGGTGCCTAGTCTGGGCATGGAGCAATCCCATCTCATGGCCATGGTCGAAGGTCAACCAAACGAAGCCTTGGTGTATAGCCTGTCGCGAGAAGGCGGCGCCAACTATCTTCAACGCCTCAACAAACAGTTCGATGGCTTATCTTACGTTAGAAACGCGCAAATCCTGTGGGCTTATGAAACCGAGGAATCGCCAACAGTGGCAAGTAGCAAATCATCCCTTCTCCGGCCCTTGGTTAGTACTAACTGTTTTTTCTAGCGCCTGGAGAATGGCATGTGGGAAAAATCTGGTGATCCTTCAAGACTTGTCAGCCCAGAATCAGCAACTTCTCACTATTGCCGAAAAAACAAAGCAGTGACGATCCCAATTAACAGGAACCATTCAGATATGGTAAAGTTTACTAGGGGCGATACGAACCTCGGATCAATCATAAGCTCACTCAAGGACATGCTCCCTCCGTCCAAAACCACCGATGAGACGCGACTGGCCATCAACTCTCCCTCCACCACCGGATCCGAGCCCCCTGCGAACCTGCGCGACGACGACCTGAAGCGTGACTTCATGCGGGACCGCTTCGATGAAGATGCAATGATCGACAGAGATGATGATGGGCTACTCAAAGACTTTCATTTGAAGTTCAAGGGCATCGAAGATATCACCAATTTACACACGCCAGAACTCGACCACCGAATGAACAGCATCGAGGACCCATTTGCCGAAACATTTGCATGGATATTCCATATGTCCGGGTTTACCAGCTGGTTGCAGAGTGGTTCTGGACTTTTTTGGATCCACGGCAAGCCTGGTTCCGGGAAATCAACTCTGATGAAATTCATTGTTCAGCATAAAACTACGTTGGAGCTGTTACACAACTGGAAAACAAACGATGTTGAGGTCAAAGCGAGTTTCTTCTTCCACTACCGTGGCTCGGCACTTCAAAAGTCCTTTGAAGGGCTTCTGAGGAGTCTCGTGGCACAAATCCTTAGCACGCACCTGGAACAACATGGGGCATATTCTATCTGGAAAGAGTACGTGTTTCTCTGCCAGAAACGATATGGGCGGCGTAAGGAAATGTCGGAAACCTTTGAGAAGCTTGACCAAATCAAGAGAAATATTGCACAGGCGAAATCACGTCTGTCCATGAGCAACAGCGCCTCTACCGGGGTCCCTGGTAGCTATAGATTCAACACCACTGTGGTGGATGAGCCCGAATTTTCGCCGCAATTTCTTCCCAATCTCGAACGAGACCTCAACAACACCCAAGAAGATCTCGAACTGCTCAAACGCAATCTCGCAACTGTTCAGGGTAAAATGGCACAGTTGGCGGACAATATCAGGCTCTTCGTCGACACTCCCGAAACGAAATTCCTCGCTGCGGCACTCCAAAAATGGAGAGGAGAGAGCAAAAGGGGACTGATAGCCAAACTCGAGGGCATTCTGCGACTGATCCTGGAACAAGAGACGGTAGGGATGGATCTCGTTCTGTTCTTCGATGCCCTCGACGAGTTCGACGGTCACCTGGACATGCTAAGCCGGTTTATCAAGAGTTTAATTGACGGCCCTAAGGGTTCAGCTCTAGGCACTCGAGTAAAGGTGTGCTTTTCGAGTCGGCCATGGGAGGAGTTACAAGCTCAATTCTCCGAACACCCTGGTTTTGCGCTCCAGGACTACACACGGCAAGATATCGAGCAGTACGCCGCCGGCTGCTCGTGTTTGGCCGGTCCTTCCGTCAAGAGCCTTGTGCCTACCATCATCGCCAGAGCTAACGGTGTATTCCTTTGGGTAGCACTCGCTGTCAAGATTCTCGACGAGACGGTGCAAGCTGCACGGAGCCCAGAGGAGGCGGCCCTCGACGTCTTAGAGAAGAGGCTGCTCGAACTACCCAGCGACCTGCTCGAGTTTTATGACCTGATTATTGAGCGGATAAAGAGACCGGTCCGCCGCTACACGTTCGCTCTTTTGGAGATCCTCGTCCGCCATACCGGATCCAGCCCAACTGCGTGTGAAATTCGAGACGCGGTGCGTGTATCGGCCTACAACGACTTTATGCAGGCCAGTGACATGCTTGACCGTCCCGAGCCGGACAATCGAAGCAAAGTCGCCGAGGATATTTCGGCGTGGGGTGGAGGGCTTGTCGAGATTGCATGTCAAGGCGGTATCGATCGGGCACAGCTTATTCACCAGACGGCACTTGAATACGTCATGGGCATGCGGTTCAAACGCGCCGTGCTTGGCGACATTCACAGCATTATAAGCGAGAATGGGCACACTTTCCATGCCAAGTACTCCATGGTCATGGTTTGGCGAGATCTTCGGGCCCGCGTTACAGCCCGGACAGTTGAAGTGTCACCGAAGACGCCCACGAAGATGCTAACCCATTTCCGAGGCCAACGCAAGATACCAGAGATGGTACCAGAGTCAACAGGAGAGCACATGACACGGGTAGCCCATCATGCAGAAGAATCCGAGATCTCCACCGGCGATAGCCTGTTTGGTTTTCTGGGCACCATTCCCACAACTCAGCTCGCCGTTCTAGCGCTCACTGCCCGGGATGGTAGCGTCTGGGACCGCGACTGCTGCCTCTTGTTTCTCTTGGTCTCCTACGGTGCTACCCTCTCTCTTCGCGATTGGATCGAGTCTAAGTCGGGCACTCTCGGATGTCTTGCTTCCCGGGAAGTTCGTCTGCCATTACTCAGCTTCCTCATCTCCATTAGGCTGTCTCGACGCACTAGCGCATATGACAAACGCTATCTCACCATGGCCAGCCTCCTTTTAGATAATGGATTCTCTATGGTGCAACAAGACCCGGAGTGTTGCTCGGAGCTGCGAAGAGAGCTGGAAAAGTCGGATGCCTACGAGACAAGCTCTCAGACACAACCCAAACAAGCCCGACCCTGGCTCGCAGATTCCCCGATCACTCGCCGCTCCTTCTTTGTCAAGTTTGCGTCCATCATTCTCAACTCGATCATTCGTGACCACGAACAGGGCTCCTCCAACTGTGAGACCAACTGTAATCCAAACTGTGCTCTCGGGCGCTTGATAGAAGCTGGGGGAGTCGACACAACCCGTTCAAAACAGGAATCTTGGACGGCGCTTCTTCTAGAGTTGGAGAGTGGCGGCCATGACACTCGCTTTGTCCAGAGATATCTTAGATTCGTCGAAGAAACAAATCGCAAGCGGAGGTATGCCTGGAGCTGGCGGAGGAAAAAGGAGGAAGAAATGACTAGAACTTCATGGGATTTCCGATTTCGATAGTCTGAGGGGACTATAGCAGAAAGTACTGGCGCGAATTCTGGAAGGTTTGGACGAGGGGCGCCGAAAGTGAAACGCAATTGGTTGAGAAAGGGGGAGGATATGACCAAAGTTCTGCTCTTGTAGCCGGACTAGAGGAAGCTCTATGACCTACTATCTACCTACTAATACCTATCCGTACCTAACTGTCAAGTTGCGGGTGTTTTGCTGCATCTTGACTTTGGACATCTCCACCGTCTTTGATAAGCGCAGGGACATCCAATCAAGATCGGGTCTATATCTAGATCCCGCTGGTCCATAGATGCGAGTCCAGATCCGAGAACACAGCAACCAATCACTGATTCCACCCAACCCGTGGGCCCGGATAGGAAAGATTGGTCCGATGCACTGCACTATAGAGTGCCTGGGGGGTAAAAATTCAAACTCTTGGCTACAAACCTCGCAGTTACTGCTGCCTATCCTCTTCGACGTCGCTAATTCCCTCCCGCGCAGGCTTCATCGTATCGCACCCTCCCGGCACTTGAACTCCACACATTAGACCGTCCAAGATCGGCGTTAGCCCAACGAGATCAAAATTATGACGTCAGAACTAGAAAAGCACAATCCGGGTTTGCCCACAACATTCGCACACGGGGAGCCCCCCTCGGTCCGATTCGAGATATCGCTCCCGAGCAACCAGCGCCCGCGCCGCCAGCGGGCCCCGACACAAATATAAGAAGTATAACTAACGTGGTTTATCATCGAGCCGCCCACTTTTCCCCATCTCCCAACCTCCCAACTCAACTCGCGACCGCACCACAACAAAATAATGCCCACCCAGGCAAATGAAGCCCGTATTAGTTTGGCCATTACTACGCTTTATAGGACTAAAAATTTATCGTGCTGAGCTGTTGCAGAGGTGTACGAGGTCCTGGAAACGACTCTTCGCGACTGATAGCATGGCTGGGCCCTAGCGACCGAAACGTGAAACGGAAGATATATTTTGACGTAAACTGAAGAGGAGTCGCTTGTATAACATATACTTGACTTGGATTTGTAAGGATTCCCTCCCTAGGTCTATTGTGTTGAAGATATAGTGAATCTTCTTCGCGCGACGCGTTACCAAAATTGCATCGGTAAGCTCTGGGCGCATCGTTTTGTACAACACTACCTGGAGCTTAAGATGTGTTTTTCACGTTTATACGACTTCTAAAGGCCCTTTACGAAGATCCAAAGCTTATTAGAGATTGGTTTCAGCTTATAGCTAACATATAAGCCAAATACATAATGTAGGACTATGAGTTCTATAATTTTAATAAGACCAGCTTTATAATAGGCGTTATTTACATTAATATAGTCGTTATATACGTTAATCAGCTGTGACGACCCTGCAGGCCGTCACTAGAGCCGGAGCGGCCCGACCAAACCTTCGCACAGGTATTACAACCTGCACCCGACACAGGCCTCGAGAGGACTGGTGCGGGTTAAGATAAAACGTATGGCAGGACACTAACAGGTAAGGGGCGTTCCAAAGACGGCTTGTTAAGCTAGCACTCCTAGACGGGGGTTTAATATCACTGTAAGTCGCTGTCACTATAATATATAAAGGTGAATTTAAATAGTAGGACATAAATGAATAATTAAATATTAGCGTGAGGAACTAGAGTCCCTTACGGTGGTTATAGGTATAATTATAGCTTATTTATACTAATTAACTAGGAGGTACTTCGTACCTTACTTATAATGTTACCGGTGCTTATAATGTAAACACTTTACACTGTGTAAGCGTTCTACTTATAAGGTCTCTCCTGCTTGTAATGTAAGCATTTAACATACTGTAAGTAGTACCTTATTAGTTGTAGGGGCTTTAGGTCTTTACACCCCTGGCCTAGTGTGCCTGGACGGTATGTACTGTCTTCCATACTGTTCCTTTTACAGGGGATTTGTCAGGCCGCCCTAGCCTAAGTGACAGTCTGTAAGGTTATTACATAATTCCCCCTTTTTAACATTCTTTTTCTATAAAGAACTTAAAAGGTAAGTTTTTCCTTTCACCACTCTACTATATAATAAGTGTCCGGCTTTTAGGTTTTAAAACGGGAATAAGGTAAAAGTATTAACTGCTATTTAAACCTTACAGCTTATATATATATGTTTAGTAGTGAAATGTCCCCTTATTCTTTTTATAAGTCTACTAACCCTCTACTTATCTGTTAGGTTTTAAACCGGTCTAATAATTATAATTACTGTCTAAAGAGGTATTAGCCTTCCTAATATAACGCTTTTAATATTAGTAAAGTAAAGTTAAAGGCTTTTCTTATTAAAAAACAGAACCTTAACTTATAAGTTAAGTCTATTACTTAACAGCTTTATAAGGTTACTGTTAAGCTTTAAAAGGCGTTAACATATCTAACATACCTTTATAAGTAACGGTCTTATCTTAAGGACCAAGTTATAAAAGTGTTTAGCTGTAAGGTGGAGTTATTAAAGTTTTAAAAGGATAAGGAGGCTAGGCTAAACGTCCCTTTTAAAGATATAAGGTCCTTTAATTAGGGGAACTTTTTAATAGGGTCTTTATAGTAAGTAGTTACTTTATAACTTAATTTATAACTGCCTTCTTTTAATAAGTTTAACTTTTATAAAAGTCTTAATAACTTTTTTATTTTTCTTTTACTAACTTTTTTCCTTAATAGCACTTATTTTTCGTGTAGAGTTTTCACTAAAAGCCTTAAAGGCCTAACCTCCTTATTAGGTTTAAGGTCCTTTTAACCCTAGTTAAGGTTCTGATAAATGTCCTCCTATACCTATTAAGGAGTTTCCTACCGCTTTTTAGGCTTTAAGTCTTATAATAATCTTACTTTTTAATATAATAGTTTAAATATTAAATCTTATCTTATTTTTAGTTTTTATTATTAGTTTTAATTAGTCTGGATTTTTTTAATAGAACTTTATAATTAAGTTTAGGTATTTAAGATTTTTAACTAGTTCCTATAAGTTATTTTTAAGGCTATAATCTAACTACTTAATAAGATATTTAAACGTGTTCTTTCCCCTTTATAAATTTATAACTTCCTTAATATTATACTTATCTTTATTAACGTTAATCTTAACCTTCTTTTCTAAAGAAACTCCCTTTAAGGCAGGTTTTAAAAGTAAGATATAAAAAACCTTAATCTACACCTTTATGTTAACAGGTAGGTCTAGTTTATAATTAAAAGTGGTAACCTTTTTCTTAATTTAAAATAATCTATACCTTTTAAAGTTAAGTTTCTTATTAAGTTATTTTAAATACAGGTTTTATAAAAAAAGGTAAACGTAATCCCCCTTTTAAAAAGTTAATCCCTTAACTTATTTATTATTATAATAAAGTCCTTCCTTAAGTATTAGTTACTTAGTTTAATATTTATTAGTAAACTTTTTCATTTATTCACGTATAAACTTAAGTTTAACTTATAAGTGGTTATATAGCTTTTATATCTAATTTATATAAATTACAACTTAAGGGGCGTTAGTAAATAGGCTTTAATAAAGCTTAAACTCTTTACTGTAATTTATAAAAAACGGTAATATACCTGTTAACTTAACTAATGTTATATTATAAGTTATTTATACTATTAGTAATAGTTTAAATTAATTATCTTATTTAAAGTTAACGTAAGTTTAAAGATACGTTATAAATATTTAATTAACTTACTCCGTTTAACTATCTGTTTATAAGTAAAATGCTGTTAAAAGTTTACTCTTTATACCTATTCTTTACATTAATCCTTACTAGAACTTCAACACAATTAACTTATCTTAATTTATAACGATATTATCTAGCTAAAGGTGTTATAAAACTACCTCTTTCTTAAAGATATAAATAAGTTATTCCGCTATTATATTCTTTAAAGTTAGCAGAAAGTAAGCCTACTTTATTAATCTGTTAATTATTATAAGGATCTGGTTATAAGTAACTCCTGTAATAAGGTCCTTAGACTTTAAAATCTTAATAATGAAATTAAGTGAGATTAAACTTTATAATACTTATAGTATAGGGAGTGGTTTAAGAAGCTTATAAGGCTTATAGTGCCGATTCTGCTTTTAATAACAGATATTACAGTTATTAACTACTTCTTTAACTAACTTTTTCATTTCTAGGAAAACGTATACCTATTAAGCCTGTGTGAGAGTTTTAACTCAGCCTATATATCCTCTAAGTTAAGACTTATAAACTTACTAAACGTACTCTTTCTGTTTACCTAAGTTATAAATGTACAGTTTCTCTTAATACTAAAGCCTTACTCCTAGTTTAGGTGTACTGTCTACACCTTTTAATAGCTGTTCTAACTAATAATCAGTTTCGTTATAGTTTAGATATATTAAATACTCCTTCCTACAGTCTTACATATACCCTAAGAAGTCTTTTAAAAGGCATTTATACTTATAAGTGCCTTTTACTAACCTTCTTACTTAAAAGTCCTATTATTATTAATAGATATTATACTTTATTTATAAGTTTATATAAACATTAATAATTTATTCTGGTATTTAGTTATTTAATACTTACAGTGTATATTTTAATGTGCTGTTTTTAACTTTATTAAATATAATAACAGGGATTAAGACTAGATTAGCATCTTTATAATCTTATCTCTAATTAAGAGTGTTAGCTTACCTATTATCTTTTCCCTTAATATAGTGAATCTAGAAGTAGAACGGGGTTATTAACTTTACTTACTGTACTTACTATAGGCTAAGTTCCTTTGTTAGGAAGTACTGGAAGTTATTATAGTTTAAGAAGACCTAGACTGGTTCTTTTATACCATTTAAATACAGTGCCTACTTAATAAAGCATTAAATAATTACTATCAGTTCCTTATTATAAATTAGATATTATAAGGCTGGGCTGTGGATTCCTTTTAATAAGAAGGTAATTAGGTAACGTTTCCCATTATCCTAGACTTAACTAAGTTCTTTACTAATTATAAATTTTAAAAAGTCTGTCTTAACTTAAAAGGGCTTTAAGAAATCAGGGAGGGTTAAGATTAATACTGTAATAAAGGCGTGCTTAAGGTCTTTAAACACCTTTTATTATTTATCAGTCCACTTAAACGGTTTTCCCTCACCTGTGAGTTTATGTAATAGTTTTACAACCTTTATAAAATATCTGATAAAACACTAATAAAAGTTTATAAAGCTGATAAAGGCTTATAATTCTTTTTGGTTTTTTAAAGTGGGTTAGTCCCTGACTGCCTTTATCTTCTCTGGTTATATTTTAAGCTTTTTAAGGGTTACTTTAAACCTTAAATAGTTTAGTTCCTGAACGTGGAAGTGGCTTTTTTCTAAGTTTACTGTCAGTTTCGCTTTTTTAAAAGCTGTTAAAACCTGTTATATATACTTTTAATATTCTTTTAAAGTTTCAGAATAGATTAAAATGTCATTTAAATACATAAAGATAAACCTGTTAAGGAAGGGGTGGAGAATATTATTAATAAGGCCTTAGAAAGTCACAGGGGTGTTTATTAATCCTATTAATATAATACAGTATTAGTAATACTTGTTATAAGTCTGGAAAGCTGTCTTATGTTCGTCTTCTTCCTTTACTTTAATATAGTTAAATCCTATAGGGAAGTTAAGGTTAGAGAACTAATTTACCTTAATAATCCGTTTTTACATCTTTATAATAAGTGGTAGTAAGTAGTAATTCTTAATTGTATCCTTATTTAACGTTTGGTAATTAATAACTATACGTAGCTTACTATCTCCTTTCCTTAAGACGAATAATATTAGGTACCCTGCTGGGGATTAGGACTTTACGATAAATCCGTTTTTCAGGTTCTTATTAATATACTCCCGTAAGGCCTCGGCCTATTAGGGGTTTAAGTAGTAAGGCTAAAAGCTGTAAAGCTTCACTCCCAGCTTTAGTTTAATTTTGTGGTCTTACAGTTTATAATTTAATAATTACAGTATCTTCTTTTAAAATAGGGTGAACTTCCTATACTTTGCAGGTACCTTAGATAAATGAACTTCTTTACTTATCTGTAGATCAGCTTTTAGCTTCTTTCCACCTTTTAAATTATTATTTAAATAATGTGGTAAACCTTTTAATCCTTTAACTATCTTAGTAAACCTAACTTAAACTGTACTTAGTTTTAAGGGTTTAACGTGCTTTTAAATGTTTTATGTATCTTTAAAACAGTTTAATACCTTCTTAGCTTTCTCTAAACGGTAATTACAGTTAAGGGACTTACTGAAGGTAAGGTAGCCACTCCTTTAGTTGATTATAGGGTTATACTTTTCTAGTTAGGGTAGATTTAGGATTATATTATAACTTATAACTAGTGTAATATTAAAGTCCACTTATTATTTATCCTTATCCACTTTAATTAAGAGTAATAAGTGGTAAGTGACTTTACCGTTATTATATTAATATAGGCCTCCTTCTCCATTTTATATAAGAATAGCCTTTTTATACTTTTAGTTAGGGAGTTTCCTTTAGTTAACTAATAAAGGGTGTATTAGGTTAGAAACATTCCCGTTATTAATTACTGCTTTTACTTTAAACGGCCTCCCTTTTCTATTTATTATATTAACATTAACGGAATAATACTTATACTCTTTTAACATTTAAGTTATAATAATCATCTGTCCTTAAGGTTTTATTTAACTTAACCTTTAAGTGCCTCTCCTTCTTCTTAAGGTTTTTACTAACTAGTGAACTATTAGTTTCCAGCCCTTTTAGAGGGCTTATAGCCTTTTCCTAATTCCTTTTAGAAAAACAGGCAGCTTTAATAAACTTATTAATTAACCTTTTTTAAGTTTTTACACCTTAACGTCTAATCGACTTTAAACGGTATAATGTTCTTAAAGTCTTTAATAAGTTAATAATACACTCTGTAAGCTTAAATCGCAGTAATGTCTTTTTACTTTTAAATCCGTTAATAATCTTCCTATTTCTGCCATTCTCTAGCTTTTCCGTTAAGGTGTAATAAACACGTTATAATTAGGTAGTTATTAAGTACTCCTCCTTGCTAATACGTAGTGGGGGTTTAGTTAATTATAGTAACTTTTTACTTATTACTGGATTCTCTTATTAGGAAGTAGGAAACTTAGTAATGGACTGGTTTTAACTTTATTCTTATAATAGTATAATCCTGTCTTTATGTATTTAGGAAGTGGTTATAAAGGGCCTTAGGTCTATAATACTGGTTAAGAGTATAGTTATTATATATACAGTTAATCCACAGTATATCCCTGTGGCTAGGGTAACTGACGTTAACTGTAGGTGCTGTAATTATAAAGTACAGAACGGACAAAGTGGTGCCTTCTTTTTTCTCTTCTTCCACTTGCTTTTAAGTACGTTATTTTTCCTACACCTTTTCCTAAAACTTAGGTAGTAATAACCCAGCTTATTCTTTTACGAAATAATCTTCCTTAATAAGGTGATATTTAAATTAATTAGTGAAGTGAACTCTATTATAAAGTTATAACTTAATTTCTACTACTTTATCCTTTATCGTTACAGTAAGACCTTTAACCTATAAGTCCTCTATTTCATTTATTAACTTTTAATGTTTCTCCTTTAACTTCTAAATCCTCTATTAATGTGTTTACTTCGTGCCTTCTTAGGGGACCTTTAAAGTACCGGTTTAAAGCACACTGGCTTTAATATAAGGCAGTTACCTAAGCTGTCCTTCTTCTAGGGAGGTGAGGGTGCTAATCTATTTAACGTGTTTAAAGTGTTTAAAAGTTTTAAGGGGTATTATTAAGAAGAACTTTTATTTCTCCAGTTTAATTCTCTTAATTTATTCTCTTTCACTTTTTAAGGCTTACTTTACCATTTAAGTGGCTTAAAGGGCTAGTTCTTTAACTCCCTTTACTATCTTAATAAGGTTTAAGTTAAGGTCTTTCCTAGACTTCCTTAATTTTTAAGCTTATAAGGTAAGGTTTTTAAAGCTTATTACAGCTAGCTGGAATATCTTTTCCTAAAGTTAGTCTTTTATAACTTACACCTTTAACTGTTTTAAGTTTCTACTTTAAAGTTAGTTTATAATAACCTGTACCTTTATAACTAACTTTTCTAAGACACTTTTAAGGATTAGGTATATTACGTCTTAAGGTTCTTCTTCTTCTTCTTCCTCTCCTAAGTTACACTTATCTATTTAAATGTAATCTTTTTCGTTACCTACTATCTTAATATAAATGTCTTTTAAGTTAAACTTAACGTGTTTTCCTCCTTTTAAAACAGGCTTCTAACTAACTTACTTTAATAACAGGCACTGCCGTGCTATATAACCTTTTTTATTATAGTTAAAGTACTGGACTTAAAACAGGTCCTTAAACTGCTTCTGCTGCTATTATCGTTAAGGTTTATCACGGTTAAGTCGATTTTACCGATTTACTATATTAATATCCATTAGCTTGGGGTAATAGCTTATTACAGTTAATTAGTTCCCCTTCTTTAGTTTATTTAATTAGTAAGGGGTCCACTCCTTTTAAAAGTTCTTTTAATAATAGTGATTATAATACTAGTTATTAACTTTAATAATTATCTTAACTAACTCTTAAAGGTAATCTAGTTAATCTTCTTAATAAAAGTCTCTAATAACATATTCCTTTAAACTACTTTAAAATAGCATTATTAGGGCCTTTTAGCCAAGCTTAGTTTTTACTGCTTTTAATTTAAAGTGTGTGGAGAACTTAAAGATTAAGGATGTTTATCTTAAGGCTATAAGGCGCTGTTTAGCCCGTTTAAAGGTGTTTAGTTCTTTAAACTTAATCTAAAGTTAGTTAATAAACACGTTAAAGTTATTAAAAAGGGCTTAAGTCTTAAGGGCCTCCTTTTATACTCTGTTTATAAAAAGGTTATTAATTATCTTTATATAAGGTTTATATTAGTAAGCAGCTACTTTATCTAATAAGGCTCCAGTAAACCTAACCTTTCCTTCTTCTTTAAAGAACTACTTATCGTAATAAGTGATATAACTTTAAAGCTAGGCTATCTAGGACTCCAGTTACACAGAGTCTCCCTTAAAGTGTAAGGGTAGAGGGAGCTTTACTTATTTCTTCTATAAGCCCTTAAGGTTATTATTTTCCAGCTTAATTATATTAAGTTAGGCTTAAAGTTTTTTAATAAAACTAATATAACTCTTAATATCTTTAAGGAAAGTTTTATTAAGTTTTTTAACCAGTCCTTACTAATTAAGGTTTAAATCTTTAAAATGTGTAACTAACTTATTAATAATAGGGAGCTAAGGTTAAGCTTACACTTCCTTAATCTCCTTTCCTTTTCTAAAGGATAATATGTTAATAGGAGAGAGGTAATATCTGGGAATTTAATAAATAGCGTTTAGAACTAGCATGTTAATATTATATTATAACCTACACCTAATATAAACCTTAAAAAGACTAGCACAGGTTAAGACAGAACGTATAGTAAAACGTTAACAGGTAAAGGGTGTTTTAAAGACAGCTTATTAAACTAGCACTTTTAAATAAGGGTTTAATGTCACTGTAAGTTACTGTTATTATAATGCATAGAGGTGAATCTAAACAGTAGGATATAAATGAATAATTAAATACTAACGTAAGGAACTAAAGTCCCTTACAGTAGTTATAGGTATAACTATAGCTTATTTATATTAATTAATTAGGAGGTACTTTATACCTTGCTTGTAATGTCGCTAATGCTTATAGTGTAAGCACTTTACACCACGTAAGTGTTCTGCTTGTGAGGTCTCTCCTGCTCGCGATGTAAGCACTTGGTATACCGCAAGCAGCACCTTATTAGTCGTAGGGGCTTCGGGTCTTTGCACCCCTGGCCCAGTGTGCCTGGACGGTGTGCACCGTCTTCCGCACTGTTCCTTTTGCGGGGGATTCGTCGGGCCGCCCCGGCCCAAGTGACGGTCTGCAGGGTCGTCACAACAGGGAACAGTGCACATGGTGTTGTGCACTGGGCCAGGGGTGTGAAGACCTGAAGCCCCTATAACTAACTAGGAGTTGCTTAATCTTAGCACTAGCGCTTAACTGCTAAGCACTCCTAGAGTTACTAAGTAGAGGGTGCTTAGTAACAAAATGCTTAGTCCTTAAGTAAGTAAGCTTTACTAAGTAAGGCATAAAGTACTTTTTAGATAGCTAATATAGATAGACATTATTATAATTATAATAGCTATAAGGAACTCTAGCTCCTTATATTAATATTTAATTATTCATTTACATCTTACTGTTTAGACTTACCTTTATGTATTATAATGAGAATAACTTACAGTAATATTAAACTTCTATTTAGGAGTGATAGCTTAATAAGTAGTCTTTAGAACACTTATTAGTTTTTAATGTCTTGCTATACGTTCTGTCTTAACTTAACTAATCCTTCAAGTTTATACTAAGTGCAGATTATAATATTAGTGTAATTAAGGTAAAAAACTTCAGCTTAGTAATTAAAAATAAGTAATACTAATAAAGTATATAAGTAGTAATAGCTTTTACTTCCTTTTCTTTCTAATTATAAACAGTCTTATTAATATCTAGCTATTAAGTACCCTGTACCGGGTACTCTATATCGTGTACCCTGTAAGTGTAGTTACGTATCTTGAAACTACTAGTTGAATCTTCTAAAACCCCAGAGGGTTCCAGAGGATTCCAACCTACTCCAGGGCCCCTTGGGGCCCCTAGAGCACTCCAAACCTTCTGGAATTCAGAGGGGTGAAACCCCCTAAATCTAGTAAGGCTACTGCCCCACAGAATCAACTAGAACACCATAGTAGCCACGTTAGCCACTACGTCAGCAAAACCATAAAGAATATTTCAGAACAATACTATTCCATTATTTTATTAGTTAGCTTCACCTTATAGAAGGCTTAGAAATTCTTCTAGAGCCTCCTACAGCTTATAACAGGCCCTCTCCTCTCCTGTATCTAATTCTAGTTAAGTAAGCAATTCTATTCTTTTCCAGTTATTATATAAGGCACTACCTTTCAGATCCTCTTGTTTCCAGCGTTAATATTTACTGTGATACCTTTCTTTACAGTATCACTGCCCTGTAATTCAGGCCTTCGTTTGCTTCCTACAGGGCTATAGGCACTGTAGTATGGCTTGGACCAGTATACACTTCTTCTTTTTAGACCACAGGCCTATACTACAGGTTTATGGGTTCCTAAAGTTTAACACTACTAATAGTAACGAGTATGCAGCTTATTTTGTTACCACTTACCAGTTAGTGCGATTTATCATTAACAATATTTATAAGGTAGCTAAAGTTAACTTACTTATTACCTTTAAGGCTTTTAAGACATAACTTTACTATTACTTAACTATTAATAGCATGTTAAAATCTGTAGTTACGATAGTAATTAGTAGTGGTAATAATAAGTAAGACCTATTTTAAGAACTTATTAAAAGTTATAAGGATTATATTAAGTGTATTTCCCCTATTCTTAAAGATTTCTATGTTAATTTTATTAATCTGGGAGAGGAAGTGCTAATAAAATGTTAGGTGCTGTTAGGCCTGTATATTTAAGCTACCAATAACTCTGCGTTTTACTTCTTCCTTATTATAATTACGTGTAAAGAAGAATTGTTGTTTAAAAAACCTAGCGTGCTCGAAATCAATCACCATGACACGCTGGCGCTCCTCGTTCCATAGTTAGTTGGACCAGTGGTATTCATCTTCACAGTAGACACCCTCGCGCAAGACTTCCTGTCTGGAGCGTCTCCCCTGTTCGTCTAGATCGGGCACCTTGCAGTCGGCCGCTATCTTTCCGCCCCACGACATAAGCATCATGTGGAAGACGCGAGCCCCGCTGGGGAAGAAGTAACCACGAGGGTCGCCTACATCCACAAGGCCGAGGTGGATGGGTACAGCCTCTCCATGGAGACGCTCGAGCCGGTCGTATATCGTGTACTAGGTGGCGCCGGTGGGTCGACTGGGTCCCCTTGGCGAAAAAGGTGTAGCCATAGGGGTTTAGCTCGATTTTGAAAAGCGCGCCAATTGCCCCAATGCCTCCCGTTACCCCATACGGATCGACAGGCGCGTAGTCCTAGTACACGTTGCGAGCGAGCTGCTTGTCAACCAAGTTGGCACATGCTCCGCGTCCGAGGACGATTCCCGCTCACCGCTTCCTTGGGGGGAGCTGCCGCTCGAAGCGCCGGCTTTGCGCTTCGTAGAGTTGGACGTCGTTACCGCCATACGCGTTGCAGTCCGCGGCGATCTGCCGTTGGCATCGTCATCGCCGTCATCTTCCTCGTCATTACGATGTTGGATGTCCTCCGTATCTCTGCACGTCCCTACTCGCGCTCGTTTCGGGTACACCCGGATAATAAGAGACTGGCAGGTCTCCCCCTCGTAAAGGGAGTTTGAATCCTTAGGCTCTTGCGGCGAAGGCACCGACTTGGAGGAGTCGGTGCGCTCGGCCTCGTCGTAGGGGTGCGGCCAGCGCTCTAGATTGATAGTGCGGTGAATCTCCTGGAGCTGAACTCCCTGGATTGGTTTGGATTGGAAGCTGAGCAGGCAGAAGCTTAGGAGCTTGGCTACGACAGTCTCAGATACCGCGACGCCTTCCCCAGGTGCACAGAGGTGGTAGTGCAACGTCTGCGTGTTGTCGAACTTGACGTGAAGGAGGACTAGGGCCTTGCCCGCTGCGACATAGCCATAGGTGATGCCCCGCAGTAGCATATAGCTGAAAACCTGGGTCAAGGCCATGGCAATCCGCGTTTCCGACAGCTCCCGGGTCTTTGTATCCGTATCCGTTTTCGTCTTGTCACTATTGATTCGTCGAACGACCTCCATATAAAAAGACTCTCCTTGGCCAAGGCCCTCTTGAGATCATCGGTCAAGAACTTGTGAGCTGCCTTATAGTCGAAGCAAAAAGCTAATGTCTCTCTGTCCATATCGGCTCCGTTGTTGCTGGGGAGCTTTCGGAAGCCCAGCCCATCCGGGTAGGTTGGCGTGTCAACCACCGATTCGGTTGCGACCTTCTTGCTTGGTCTGACTTGCTCGTTTGCCGACCGACCTGCCTCATGGTCACCCGTTCATCCCATCAAACCATTCCAGGCGCCGGCACCCGCAAAGTCGGCCATTCTTCCCATAATCCTCCCACCTGCGACGCTTCGCCCACTCGCCTTCTGCACATTCACCAAGAAATACAGCCTAACACTGACCTCCACCGCCCAGCATGTCCCTCAGCCGTCCTCCCGCCCAATGTCGTAGTACTTGCCGAGGTAGACCAGCATCCGGCGGTCGTACTTGTTCTTGGGGTGCCGCAGGCCGTAGAACTGGTCGGGGTACCGGGGGAACAACCACGGCTTGGGGTAATCCTCGCCGATACCGGGCATGAAGATGGGCACCGCGTTGATGCGTGCCGTCGGGCCCCTGAGCTGGGCGTTCCGCGCCGAGATGGCCATCTGCTTCATCAACACTTTGCATCTCGCTCATGGTGCCCTGCATCGCTGCGTCAGCCTGCATCACCATGTACCATCTCATTAACCTCGATCTCAGTCACTGACATTGATCTCCCGGACGGTCTGCCTTGAGCTCGCCGACGTCTGCCTTCAGCTCGCGGATGTCTGCCTCCACCATTGTGAATTTGTCGTTTACCGTTGCGAATTTGGCGTTCGTCTCGTTGCGCAGATCCCCGACCGCCGCCCAGGAATCAGACAACCCGACCTACTCCAGGGGTTAAGCGAGCCTTGGCACACCTCACCCGACCTACTCCACGTAGCTCACAATCACGTTCTCTACATGAGGTGTATGGAGTAGGTCGGGTGAGTTGTGTTGTGTAGGTCGGGTGAGGTTTGCCGAGGCTCGCTTATACCCCTGGAGTAGGTCGGGTTGTGTGTACTCTCCGCCGGCGCCGTGTTTTGCTGCTGGAGCAATGGCTCGGTCAATCCCAACACTGGTGCGCAGCACATTTGCAGAGACGCTGTACGTTCATGACTTATTCCTGACTTCTTCATGATCTAACCTATCTATAACAGTCGAAGAAGGACAACGCCTCGAATCTCCGCCGCCACGTCAAGAAGCACCACGATCGCGACGGTGTGCGCGTCACTGTTGCCGCCAACCGTCTTGGAGGCCCGACCAACGACGAGAACGACGATGTGACTGGTTAGTTCACCCTGACTTAACTCTGACTATACCCTGACTTAACCGTGATTTAATCAGACTACTACGCGGAGCTCAAGGCCTACTGTGAGCGTAACTCGCCCGTTAATGACGCCCCGATCACCCCGACTGTTCGCCCTCCAGCCGCCCCTGTTGTTCCGGTTCAGGCTCAGCGCATCAAGCCTGCCCCCGCCACCCCTTTGCTTGTCGTTCCGTACACCAAGTCCAAGGGTAAGGGAAACAGCCCTCATGTAAGTTCATGACTTATTCCTGACTTATTCATGATCTAACCTATCTATAACAGCCCAACCTGGTCGAGATGAAGCGCATGGCCGAGCTCAAGGGCAAGTGTAACAGCTGCTCCATCCTGAAGCGTCGTAAGTACACTATAACTTTTCTTTCCCGGAATAGATCCTGAATAGATCCTGACTTATACATGGTAGCCTGCCCGAAGAATCGCAATGCCACCTGCGATCTCTGGAAGAAGTTTGCGGTCCACCCCCGTGAGAGCGCCTTCCGCGAGCCGCCCGCTGGCACTTCCTTGAAGGCCCCTGTCACGTCCCCGGAGGCTGCTATTAACCCGGAGAAGGAGCGTGATGAGGAGGAGGAGATCTTGGTTTAGGTCAGGAACAAGTCCGGATTTAATCGTGACTTTACAGGATTTCAAAAGCCTTGTACATTAGTATGCTCTGATGAGTTATGATCAATGAGCCCAGACTAGCCACTATGGCAGTCATGAATCATGAAACAGTCTTGATTTAATCACGTTCTCTACATGAGGTGTATGGAGTAGGTCGGGTGAGGTTTGCCAAGGCTCGCTTATACCCCTGGAGTAGGTCGGGTTGTGTACTCTCACCGCCGCCGTGACATAGGCCTTGGTTGCGACCTCAGCCATGATCGATGTGATGTACGATGGGAGGGAGCGACAATTGATGAGCGACAATGGGACGGGAGCGACGAGATGCGATGACGACGGCGATGGTGGCGATAGCTCGGGCGACGATGAGCGAGGATGGAAGCGACAGGGAAAGTCAGTCAGCGGATGCGCACATCCGCGAGGCTGAAAAGGCGGTACACGTAGCAAATGGGGTCGTATCTTTTCTTTCATCAAATTCAAATAAGCTCATACAGCGGTGTAGGGTACAAATATCTATACGTAGCAGGGCACCAATGGAATTCTGCCAGGCGATGTGCCCACTAGCCTAGCATCTCGCATCTTAAATTGCATTGCCAGCTTATTTTATCTCATATTGATGTAATCTTCATAAGGAAGCGGAGAATTCACGAAGGAAAGGCACCTGAAGACATGTCAACTGGGGTTCATATGGACTCTCGTCTCTCATGGGTTCCAATGATCTACAAGTCCCAACAGCACCCCACCCCAATGCTATGTCCCTGTCGGAATACCAAATGCGATACTCATGTCCTGATGCTCATGTCCCTGTCGAATGCCAAGCGCAATGCTCATATCCTCTCCCAAACGCCAATCGCAATGCTCATGCCCTCCTAAATGCCAACTCTGTTCTGGTTAGATTGATACCTATATGAGAGATGAGTAAACGTACCGATTACGCCTTCTTCGACAGGAACCAGAAGATGAAGGTAATGGTAACCATCATGGCGAAAAGAACCACCGTGCCCCCCCAATTGATGTTGCACCCATCACTTATATTCGGTATGAAGAGAGCGCCTGTGCAGCCAGTGCAGCCGCAGCTGTCGTCGCACTCGGCAATTTGGCGGCTATTTCTATTATGGTGAAATCGAATCGCGGGGCCGTTTGCCGAGGGCTGGTGGGCCTCGAGGTCCTCGAAGGGAATCTCGACGGACGCCATTGTTGAATACGGCCGGGGGGGGTTCGTCTTTAGCCATTGTTAGCAGTGAGATTGTAAGTGTTGTGGACTGTGGGGAGACTTACAAAGCTGGGTTATGGAGGGGAAAAAGAAAAGGAGTTGTGAGGGGGCGTGGGAGAAAGGGCCTGAGGGCGTGAGAGTAAGAAAGTTGGTGGAAGAAGACGAGTCTTTCGCTCTGAGGGGGGCGTGAGGGAAGAAAGAAATGGGTGTGCAGCCAAAGAAAGTGGGGCATGATCAAAGCCTGCCAATGTGGTCTGAGCTTCTAGCAACCTGAACCCTTCACCAGCCGGCTTTCACGTGCTCCCGCCCCACCTCTGCCCGGCAGCCGGGTGAACTCCCGCTCTTCCTGGGATATCTGCTTCTGGGGGCATTGGGGCACCCCGCTCAGTGCTGCACTGGCCTTGGAACGGGAATTTCGGGGCTAGATGCTCAAGAGATTCACAATTGAGATGCTATCTGCACTCATAGTTAGACGACTTTATACCAAGTGACTTCCATAGAACCTCACCAAACTCTACGCTTTATTTCTGTGCACTAGGTACATACGACACTGTCTTCGGCACACCGCCTCCCCCACCCCCATCGCTAGAGAAGTCCAGCAGGCCTAATTGCCGTAGACGGGCGCTTCTGAGAGCTTTCCCCTTGCGTGCGACTGTGGATTGTATCTAGACCTCGCATAGCCGCCGGATCATCATTACAGCGCTGCGGGGGCCGTCACAGCCAAACTACTGCGAAAAGGTATTGGGGAGCCCTCTTTTTCAGGCTGGAGAGTTCAAGAAGGGCAGGTTGAGAGGGTATCTGGTCTGCCCGGACGGTTCCGGCGCGGGGCTTCGTTATAGGGACCCTCGCCTCCAGAGCAACGCTAGCGCTGGGACGCAGGCCACCGGACGGAGGGGTCACCATGACGCGCACCTCCAGCGAATGACGCAAGAGCTTCTGGACCGCGTTCATCTCTGGGATCGCCGCGCTGGTCACATTCTTCGGAGCAGCCCTAGCAGCCCTAGCAGCCCTGTTTGTCGCTGTCACCGTTCTGAGACTCTCGCGCGTGGTTGAGCCGTGGCTGGCCGCACTGATCGTCGGAGTCGCGCTCATGCTCCTTGGTGCGGGCGCTGCGGTCTGGGGTCGGCGCCACCTCCCGAATGGGCCCGTACTGAGCATCGTCCGTGTCGTGGAGCCGACGCACCTGGCCGAGGAGCATGTCAATCTCTGGGACTGAGATGCTATCGACGTCCGCGACCAGCACACTTGTTCCTCAATATGTAACTAACGTGAGGAGGTTGAGCCGGTGGCCAACCAGTTCAGATCCCAGGGGAACGAGAAGTCGCTGGGTCAGCTCGTCAGTGAGATCAGCGAGACTGCCCGCCTGGTGCGGGCCGAGATCACGGGGCGCGCGCAGAAGATCGCGATCGGGCTCGCGCTCGCCGGCGTTGAGGAACTTAAGACGGGAGACTGTATGTGGGCCGCCTCGGTCGACTGTGGGTGCGCAAAGGCAGCAGGCTTCTCTCGGAGGGCGGCCATCTGCCAAGTCGGCCGGTCACCCTCCCAAGACCAGAGGCATCGTTGCTGTCGTTGTCGTTATCAGTGGCAGGCCGCCCCGCGGTAACAGATGTAGAGTTCCACAGCACTCTAAGAAAGTGTCCGCCTCCGAGCTACAACCGTGCCGACGACATCGCCCTCGTAGGTAGTGACCACAATGCCGGCCTGCGGTGTCGCACGTGTGATTCGCTTCCGTAACTGGCGAGAGTGCTTTTAGCATTACATGGCGTCTACCTGACCCCATTTGTGTCCTCGTAAAATTCAATATTACCAAACGCGCGGCTGCGGGTTGTTCGTGATACACCCGACATGCCCGGGGTCGAAGGTTTCGCGGTTGGCGTTGTGGTCCGGGTAGCCTCCGGAGCCGCGATTAGGGTCGCTTTCGTCGCGGCGGAGGCGGTAGATTTCGTAGTCGTATCCCTGGCAGCCTCAGCTGGGCTGCATCTCTCCTTTCAGGAGTTGGCAGATGGCGGAGACGACGATTTTAGGGTCCTTGTCTTTTTGCTGCTTGGGAGTGGTGGTGCTTTCGGTAGCCCTTTCTGCTGGAAGATAGCCCACATGAGGACCCGTTTGACCAAGGGGGACCATATATACGACTTGTCGACCTTACCTAAGCCTAAGACATTAATACTAGGGCTGTGAATGAGTTCTGTTTTAAGGGCGATAGCTTCCAAGCGCACGAAATACTTTGTCAAGTTTCGAAAAATACACTGCTAGTGTTAGGGGAAGTAGGTCTCCTCTTCGACAGTGTACGATACGCTGATCAGCAACTTCCTCGGGCTCGTCTGTGTCAATTGTGAAATCCGCGAGAGACTTACCAAGACGTCTAACAGCTCTTACCTCTGGGCAGCTCTCGCCATCGAGGAGCTCAGACGCAGTCGAAAACAAGCAAGATGCAAGTGCTCGAAGTCTTCGACCAACCAGAGAAGCTCCCTCCAGGGGATGTTGACAAACTCTACGCATCCATCTCCTTGGAATCCAAAAGAAACCCAAGGGCTGGTCAACATCCTTATCTACCAGTATAAATAATACGGCTAGTATCTCGAGAGGCCTATAGGCAGGGCACCGCTTCGACATCACAACGCTTGCGAGACACCAAGATGAAACCAGCAAGATGGGATAGATGGAGCGATGTGACTGATACAGTAGTGAGAGATATTATAGCTATTTAGGAGAGCGAATACGGCATTGACTAGTGTGAGACTGTTAGTGGCCTCTGGTATTACAGGTATGGAGAATTTTCTCACCCGGTGTATTAGTTATGGACATGGAAATTGAGGGCCATCCACAACTCTCACCATGAACAGGGGGAACTAAACTAGAGAGAAAGAGTAGTGGAATTTGTGTGAACAATGGAAGAGAGCCTTCGGCGCCGTGCTATCACCATGGTGGTGCCGAGACTTAAGTCGAGGTTGAAGCCACAAGGGAGAAGCCATTACTGTCAGCTTATATAAGTAATTGGGGCTATCAGCGGAAGCAGCCGGCTTGGCAACAGAGGCCCCTGGAAGCCAGAGATTTCCACAGTAGTTGACAACAATAACAACTTAATCAATTCACAATCATCACCATTATTGTCAGAAGCGCGGCACTCTGGATTCTGTGGAATTTTAGGGGTTGCAACTGCGTGATTGTATTGCTTGTGTTCACTCTGTTCTTCTGGCTCTGGCTGGAAGCCAGAGGCTTCTTTATAGACTATTCTGCAGGATTCAGGCTTCGTCACTCTGGTGGCTGAGGCTCACTGGCGTACTGGCAGTGCCAGGTATCCAGTCAGCTCCGCTGACTAGATGCCCAGGGCCTCTGAATCCCCTTCTTTCTGACACTACTTTTAAAGCCTCTATATACGCCTTACCTTTTACTAATGCCCCAAACCCAACTCCCTCTCCTAATCACACCGATTAAGCTTCTTAAACTTGTCCCGAATCTTCATACAATCGCGCCCTCTAAGGGCACATCCTTAGTCCTACCCACAGGCGGGATTTTCTTAGTGTTCTGCTTAGGTAAATTCTCACAGATCACGTCCCCAAACTTAGCACGTCCATACGTCCTGTCCCTCACCACTATATACACCTAACCCATAACCTGCTACACAGTATCCTCCTCGATCCGCGGGTAATAAGAGTTTAAAAACTCGTCGGCGCGATTAGCCTCGTAGCTGTTACAGTACTAACGGTGCCGGAAGTAGTTACATACGTACACGTATAAGTTACCGTAGCGAACCCACATTACGTTAAAGCCGGAGATCTTGGGCCCCTTGTCCTGCTTGTCGCATTCTTTGCTGAGGAGGGTAAGGGCCGAGTAGTAGGACGGGAGATCGGCGAGGAGGCGCCACGAGTCCGTGTAGCAGCCGTAGTCGGTAGGGTTGACAGGGATGTCGCCGCGGTGCATGGGGTAGGTGAAGGGGTCCCATTTGTCCCAATTGGAGATAGCCCATTTGCGCGGCGACCATCCAGCCTGGGCGTGTTTGGCGAGGGAAGTGTGTTCGTCATTATGTTCGTCTTTAGGGTGGAAGGTAAAGGGCTTTTACTCGCGCTTGGCAAGGGGGCCTTGCTCGGTGTCGGACGGTTGGATCTTAGTGACAATGGGCTTGTTGTTTTCGCCAAACGCGAGACCGAAGACGCTGTCTTCGCCTGTGTCAGGGATCTCAATGCCTTGCGGCACGAGCAGGGCTTGAGATGTCCCCGCCAGGGCCGCAAAACCACAAACTATGGGGGTTAGCTTTATGACGGGCAACTTTTTGAGTACCCGGCTGATGAGGTGTGGTGGAAAGAGGGAGAAATGGATTTGTGCCAGCACGAATCGTCCAGGATCTCGGGAGTTGGTATCACCAGACCAGCGCCTTAAAGTTAAGATTCTGCTATTTACTCCACAAATCATCGCAGAAAGCCTCCATTTTCTGCTGGAAACTCAATAACTTAGGTCCGTGTCTTGACCTCAGGCGGGTCTTTAAGCAGGTTCTTATACCGCATCATCTGTCGTTCTTTCCCCTCCGCTGCGATAAGCATCCGAATTGGGTCCACAGTAACCCAGACGTGGCATGGTAACACTTTCCATTTACAGAACAGGCAATCCTTTGTGGAGATTCCCAAAGGACAATGCGAGACTCCGATCTTATGATATATGTACCAGCAAGGTTTGTGGCGTTAGTCGTTAACGCAACCGCGTCATCGTTTCGGGCCACCAAAGCGGACACCATGATGCCTGAGTACTGCGATAACTGCTTTTATATCTGTGCGCTTAGTTTCTCATTTTCACTTAACGGTTTGAGTTAGCATAATTACCTCCGTCACTACCTGGTCGCCTTTATGTTCAAGCGTCGCTGACCCCATTCATCCCCGTAAACCCATTTCGCTTGTCAGCCCGGCCCCCACGATACGCCATCCGCAAGTCGGCTCGCTCCCCAGCAGGACACCATCTCCAGCACAATACAACTATAGGTCGAAACATCTCTTAGCTCACTCCGAGCATACCAATCGGCAATCACCACACACCATAGCGCCCAGGAACCATTACAGATAAGGCTTAAGACACTAAACTATTGAAGCGGGGTTGTTCCACTCCTCTTTAACTGTCAGCGCCTGTATGGAGATGGGTGCCTTATCTTTGGTCATCATCCCCTTTACCCTCGAGTTTTGCCTTCTTACTGCTTTTTTACAACAAACACATAAACAACACCTCAACCCTTGACACCACCTCTATCATGGCAACCACCGCAGACACAGACCCCTCCCGCAAATAATACGACAGTGTCGTAACTAAATACACCTCTGTCTTCGACCTCCCTTACTCCAAACTTTAACATCTCGGTCAAGATAATAAAGATTAGTGAGGATATTAAGGTTTTGTTTAGTTATGGTATAAGGTTTGGGAATTAAAAGATTTAATGGTTTACGGTAAATTTAGGGAAGGATTTAAAGGGGTAAGAGGTTAGTAAAAGTTTAAGAGAGGAGTATAATATCGTTATAGCGAATTAGCTATTTGACCATATGATAAGCGTGGAGGATTTAAAAACTATATAAGGGATTATAGTGGTATATCTAAAGCTAGGAGGTAAGTTTTTAAGCGTTAAGACGAAGAATATTTAAGTAGAGTATATAAAGGTGGAAGGGAAGTACGGTATTACGTTTACGGACGTTAAAGAGATTCCAGGCGGGCTGGTGTATAACTGTAATTGTTTAACGGACCTGCCGTTTTCGTTTTTAGCGATAAGTATAAAGGATTCGTTTATAGTGGAGGATACGATTAGGAAAGAGTTAGGCTTAGTAGACTTTAAGGAGCTAAAGCCCGAGAAGACGGAGGTAGTCAAGGCGAATCCTGAGTATTGGAAGGACTTTGTGGCGGATGCAAATTTGACGGTTGTTGTGGCTAGGAAGCCGTAGGCATTTCTTGCGCTGACAGAGTTGGTGATGAAATACGACTTGGGTAGTTTTACTCGATCCCAAAGCAAGATGAAAGACATCTTTTTCGCGTACGAGCAACACGTAGGTACTAACTAGTGGGTCACACCACACCATGGGAGCAACGCGCCGTCAAATGTCACGAACAGATTGGTCGCCGGCTCCAAACATCAGCTTGAAGTCAAGTGGGCAAACAATGGAAGCCATTTGATCATGAAAGGCATGGTTGCAGCCCCTTTTATTGCGGCTTCAATCCCGGTGGATCCAAGGGTCCTTCCAGGAAGACAGATGATAACGGCGAGTGGCGGTCGCCGTGTGCGGTGAAACTCAGAATCCGATTTCTCCAGCAACGCCTCAGAACTCTAAGGACATCCTCGGCTAGAACTTGGGCCGGGCGCCGCGAAAGTTCATCAACCTGCCTTATCTCTCCTTTTATTTCTTTTTTTAGTCCCGCCGTTCCTTCCTTAAACTGGTCTCCTTCCCATCCAGTCTCCAACCGCCCTCATGTTCCAACCCTCCTATCCAACCTCGATCAAGAATTGCAAAATGAGGAAGGAAATCCATTCCCAAGCAGTTGACGACGGCCTCGCAGAGGCGTGGGCTGACATACAATCTGATTCGGAAGATTGCCAGGACAATATCACTCCGCAGACCAGCGCCGAAACGCCAACGCCCGAGGAATCCGACTCCTCCACCCCAGAAGCTGAAGCAGAAGCCCAGCCCCTGGACGAATCAGACTTCGGTCTCGGCCAACTCGATCGCTTCTGCCGTCCATGGCGCTACCACGGGGCCATGACCCGGGCCGTACGCCCAGAGTTGCAGATGCCACAGAACCCGAGGCGTCTCAAAGTCATTCAGCAGCTCCACGATGCCATCAAGTCATCAAAATACGGATCGCTCAATAACCTCCGAAAGGAGATGCAAAAAATATGCAGCGAGTTCCTCAATGGTAGCTTCGCAAACCCCTGCACGCTCGCAGGCGACCACCTTCTCAACGATGCGCTTGAATGCGTTTCAGCCATCATATATGACCAAGTCTGCGCCGGGGAGAATGCCCCCCCTCCCGACCAACCACGTCAGTCCAACATCCCCTCACCCGTCACTATCATGCAACTTAAACTCGGCTAACTCCCACAAGATTACCCAGCACACCTCTGGACCGCCTGCGGTCCCCCAATCACCACTCTCGACACCCCACCCAAAGTGATGAGCGAAGCTTTCCATGCGCTGATCACCGAAGGCGTCCTTGAGGACTACAACCTCCAAGGACCTCCCCAGAAGAAGCGTCCAGACCCCAAGGCGCGGCTCAGCCTCCTGCTCTTCACCCAGCACATGACAGAGATAGCACGAAGATGCAGCCAAGGCGAAGTTCCCAACGCCAAACACTGGAACTACATTGGGCAACAGATCCGGAGTCTAGCCAGACGTGTAAAGCGGCGGTATTTCCTCGCATACTCCGACATAGCAGTCCTCCTGTATCAACACTGGATCTACCATGGCCGTGATATAGCTCTCCGGTGCGAATCCAAGGGAATTCTTGCGGAAATGATGCAAGAGGCGGACTCGGGCAATTCCGACCGTCTCATGCGCAAGCTTTCGGTTCAAGCGAACCTTCTCAATACCCGTACGACAACTGGGCTTTACTTGTTTCATCAAGATCTCCGAGCCGTGTTCGAAACAGATGAAAAACTGGCGACGCAGTACAACCTGGCTTTCCGATCATATGCCTCGTTGCCGGGCGATGCCCCCGCGCCTGTCGGCGCGCTTGCTGTCGGTGCCAGCGAGAACTGGAAACCGGGGGAATGCTACGGCACGCATGCGCCAAATGACGTGTTCGTTTTTAATGTTGGCTTTCATGTTGTCGCGATGGTTACGATGGCGGCGGCCTTCCTTTGGCTGGTTTGGTATCTGCTGAGTTCTCGTACGGCTTGAACAAGTGTGCGAGGTAGCGTTGATATTCGCTCACTCGGGTCATGACGATGAAAGCTGGAAAGTCATGATGGTGCACCACCACTTGCAAGATAGGTGTCAATCTATACTAGTACCTCTTATGAAGACATGGAATGCGATCTATCTAGCTGGAGTGTCTGTGACTAAGTACATCAAGTGGCTCTCTCTGGCTCTCTCCTCTGGCTCTCTCGCCCGCGGCGGCGCGAATCCATGACGAACGAAGTTATTAATGCCCGGAAGTCTGGCCTGGCAGCAAACCGGGTGGCGTCCAGAATGGTAGGTCGAAGACAACCATGTCTCATGGGGCTGGTGTGCGGTTTGAAGACAGCGAGCCGAGGACAGAGACGATGTCGGAGATGTGCTTGGCAGTTGTGGCGATGGTCAAATTGTTGCGGTCGGGTTTGTGTGGTCTAAATAACTTCGGCTTGTAGTCTAGGGCCATTGAGATTTCGAGGCCTGTGAGACGGCCGGGACTCATGACATTAATGATTGACCCGAGAATCTGAGTGCAGCGACTTGTGTCTCCCGTTGTGGGGTCTGCTTGAATGCATGTGTTGAGTCAATGTCGGTTTGCTGCCAGAGATGCTGTGGGCGCAAAGCGATGACGAGCTCGTCTGCTCAGACTCGTGTTCGTTGACGGGCGCCATGATGTGTGCGAGAGTGAAGCCGGCTGTTTGAGGGGATTGTTCGAGTCGGTTGTGCTTGATTGAAAGACGCCGGGGGGTGATGTGATAGCAAGTGATGGTTGACGGTCCCTGCTTGGCACGTCGGTGACCAGCCGACGAGGAGCACCCATCCACGAACGGTGACGTGAGGGACATCGGATGGGATAAGAATATTGTGTCAGCCGTCTGGGCAATTAGGGGATAAGGATAAGGGCACTCGCCCAAAGTCCCAAGGAAAGACAAAGGATAAACAAAGGAGTCCCAAATCTACCCCCGGCCTCTGCGGCCCAAACACCAGTTCTTCGCCTCTCTCATCCCCCGTGAAAAGACGGCCGAGCCGTTCTCGGCAAAGCCGAAAAACCACGCCGCCACACGCCGTGAACTTTCGGCCCCTCCACCATCATACCCCCCTCCGTCTCCACCCACCCCAAACACATCCACAACAGCCAACGAACACACTCCAACCGCCGCAAACCCAACCACACCAGCCAGAGGAGCCACAAAACAAACCAGAACAGAAACCAGACGACCCAAGGGCCCCACGTGATCAACATGCCGGCGATGACGCTCGCGACAACGTTGCCGAGTATATCGTCAGCTGTATCAAAGACGTGTTAGCAGTTATTCGAAGGGCCTTTAAGGAAAGGCCCTGGGAGGGCGACGTTGAAGTCTTGGGCAGTCGAGCGAAGATTCTGAGGGGTCCTTGACTGCGGAATGAGACCATGCTGCTGGGACGGGAGAGTCCTGGAAAGGTAGATTGAGGCCACTGGCGACGGAGGCCTGCGGATCCAAACAAGAGTGTAAGCGTTCTCGGCAGTAAAGCTAGAGATGATGGGGTGCTGCATACAGAAGACAGAAATCATGGAAGTGTATACGTACAGAAAGCCATTTTTTCGTTCCCTGAAGAGAAGAGAAGAAGAGAAACGGGACGAGACTGGAAGCGAGCGAAGTTTTAGCAACATGCGGACAAGCGGTGTTCTTTCTCAAGGAAGGAGCTGGACCTCCAAACTTTTTGGCGTGCCTACCTAACTGCCACGACCAAGCAAGAGCACTGAGATGGGTTCGGACAGGTCGGGTCCGTATGGCTTCCGAGTCCTCCATGTGCCTTCCATCCCAAACCTGCCAACTTGGAAATTCTCCTGTCCGAGTCCCTGCTTGGAGTTCAAGTTCATCACTTCCAGTCTTCGGACCACACGAGAGGAGTTGCCTGCTCAAATGGCGCCTGGCTCCTACACGGTACTTCCGTACACGTCTCAATCCTGTCAATCTTTCCCAGCCGATTAAGCCTCAGTAACTCTGCAACCAGCTAGCTATAACCCTCCCCATCCACCGTCGTAATTAAAAGAAAACATAAGGTGGTTTACCGATCATTCACCGCCGTCCTTACAACCAATTGCTGCGTTTGAACGCGTTCGGCCGCCCTCCTCCGCGCGATTCCGACTGCTTCGGCACCTCCAATTGGCCTCTATCGGCCGCGATTGACCTCGACGAGTTTCCTCCGCGCGATTCCGGCCGCCAATCGACCCCTATTCGACCCCTTTTCGCTCAATCGAAGGAAGGAAGCCAATGGAATAGAATGGAAAGAGGTGGAACAGTAACAACAACAATACAACAACACCAACGCTGGCGTTCTACTAGATTGGTTCCTTCCTTCGATTGTTGTAGCGACTTGGCCAGTGGGTGCCTCGTTTGAGCAGTTGCAACAACCGACCCTTTTCTTTCGTTCGATCAGTTTTCAGTACGTTGTTTGGAGAAAAGAAGAAAAGAAGAAAGAAAGAAAGTAGTCCTCAGCAACAGTGCTAAATAAAGGCTACCGCTTAGAATGCCGGTAAATCTTCTGGGCTCAGGGGTAGCCAAATAATACCCCTTTCGATCTCCTTTTCGTTCGGTTACAACGACTTCAATTTCAGGGGCTACTGCAACACTCTCCTGAAGCCAATAGGGGTTTGGCTCCGGAGCGCTCCAGTCCACCACACCCTGTTCGTTTCCACGGCTTCGATTCCAACGGCTTCGTTTCCAACGGCTCCGAACAACCCTCCTACCTCCGATCAAAGGCCTCCAGGTCACCAGTTCGGTTCCGTGTAGGAGTAGTGGTTGGATTGTTTCACGCTCCGGCTCCATAACCCCTATTAATAGCCATCAACACCGAAAACCTTGGCACCACCTTTGGCCAGCCATTTCCGCTCTGGCACTCGCTTTGCCAACCGTCAACACCTTTCACCTACTTGGCCTTGCCATCTCCATCCCATCGCTTTGTTTCCTTCGTTTCCTTTAATTCAACGGCCTCCGCTAGCCAACGTCAACCCTTCCTACCCTCGATCAAACTGCCACAAGGTTACGCGTTCGATTTAAAGTGGTAGGAGCAGTTGGATTCTTTTTCGCTTTCTTCGCCTTGCGTTCCAGGGGGCGTGCCAGTCAACACATCCGCCAACAACCGCCGCCAGCCCTGACCGCCACTGTTTCCAGGCCCTCTCCTACCTCCGATCAAACTGCCGACTAGCTGCTAAGAGGCCGCGCGTTCAGTTCAAAGTGGCAGGAGTAAGTCTATTCTTTTCGTTTTCTTCGCCTCGGCTCCAGCGGGCGAGTGAGCCATCACCAGCCAACGCCAATTTCCACGCTTCCAGGGCTCTCCTACCTTCGATCAAATTGCCGGCCAGCCGTTGTAAGGCCCCGCGTTCGATTTAAAGTGGTAGGAGCGGTTAGATTGTTTTGGTTTTGAATCTTCCTTCGGCAGTAGCCTCAGCAAGATTCAAGGGGGCGAGGGAGAGGGATGGCTATAGGGGGCGTGGAGTGGGTCAATGCCCGCCCACACAACCGGAGACACACCCATCAGGGCCGAGAGTACGAACAGATGCATTTTTGTAGAGAAAAATAAGCGTACACTGACTCACGCAAGATAGATCTGCTTTAGAGGCGGATGCCTTATTTGAATATTTTCATTGAGGGACTTGGGCGTTGATGAGGGCGGCACAGTGGCCAAATGCCCAGGGTAATGCAATCCCACCCAGCCTCTCCTGTAGCCACTGAGAAGAACCCCTAGGGTTTTGAAACCCGCCCATTTTCTCCTAAGGTGTCGCTAGGTAGTTGGACCAACTGATTGACCTTTGGAAAAGCAAATCTGTGACTTGTGCCCATGCGCTGCGGCACAGCGAAAGGCCTTTGTAAAGCCAACAGCCGACATGAAACACATCGAATGTCTTCAGGAGTCCCTTGCACTTCCTGCTAGAATTGACGGCGGCTGCCCTGGTAAACTGGACGTCATGAGCACCATTCCGACCTGTTTCAATCGACCAAGACGAGAAACCCGTTGTGTGGTCGATGAACTGAGAGCGCCTGCGGATACCCACCCTCCACCCCGTTCACAGCCCGGCAACACGGAGGACAGCGAAATAGTGTATTGGACATTTCTGCAAGAGAATGTCTATGTGCACAATTCTGTTTGTCTTATTTTAGGTTGTGCTTATCATAATTTAGAGTGAAATATCTCGACCAAGCCCACTTACGTAGTTTGAATTTGAATTTCCATGACAAGTTCCTAAACTCTTTGGCCAAGTCTCCATCATTGTGCTTTGCAATATTGGAAATCTAATTCCTGGCACCTGTTTGTAGGTGTTGAAAAGCTCCTCACATTTGCAAAGCCGGCAAACGCCACTCTTGCCATCCTCCGCTCAATCAAGTCTCTCAGCCCTATAAGCATGGTTCTAGGGTTAGATCACTTTTCATAACTCACCAACAGGCAAGGAATCTCCGCATCTAACTGCTTCCCCTGGTTAAACCAGAACCACATCGTTGCTCGCAATCACAGCAACGGCCATCGTAACTAGCAGAAAATCCATCTCGTATCGTGTAATTTTCTTCTCCTTGGCGAATATTCACAAGGATCATTGCAATACTCCCCCGCTCACCTGGCGCTACTCACCGTCCTTCTTTCTCTTCCTCCAGCTCCTTCCACTTTTCACTTACACCTCCCGCACCAACTAAACGGCAGCCCGGCACTTCCTGCCCGAGGATCGCACAGGCTTGCGGGGCCCCAGGTTCCGATTCCTTTTAGCCTATTCTTCCCCACACTGACTAGCGAATTGTCGTCGCCAGCACAAGCCCTGCCCAGGTTGAACATGTACGAGATCCCAAAAATGCTATATCAAACTCCTTACCAGCCACCAGCTCTCTGATGTCCTTTCAACAACAGGGAGAATCTCGCCGTACCTCATCTTATCACTCCAAAACGAAATCACACAAACCACAATGATTACAATGATTACTCGCAAAACCCTCCTCCTTACCACGGTGGTAACTACTGTCCTTACTAACCCCCTTTCCCCCTCCTCATAGCCACCCCTTCTCTCCCGAAAAAGCATTTCCCCAGGCTTTAGCACCTACGATGACTTTTTTATTACTTTTGGTCTAACGGTTGTAATAATAACTTTATCTCGTACGTTAACCTCCTTGGGAGCTTTTACTTAGTAAACTGGAAAGACTACCTAAACTTCGTCGCTAGTAAAGGCTAAACTCCTAGCGTTAAAGACTGTAACGTTACTTTTACTGTAAATTTTAATCTATAGGGAAATAATTACTTAACCGTATATAGATAAACGTAGGACCTAATAGTTAAGTACTATATCGTTAAGAACTAGGGGACTTTTAACCCTATTAGTATATTTAAGGGTAGAGGGTTAAAGATCGAAGTAAATAAGGAGTAATATACAGTAGGGCTATATAAAAGAGTGCCGATAACGCTAAAAGGGACATTAATAACGTAGTTATTTTTAATAAGGGATAAGAGAGATAAGAGGAATAGTGGGATGGTGACGCTTAAAAGGTATTTCGAGGTGTAGAAGCAGTCAGGGGCTAAGTTTAGGTTGATGGATTATTAAATTATCGCGTTAGAGGGGTATTTAAGTAGTGGGGAGGGGAATGTTACTGTGTTTAAGTAGATGATGAGGTTTGGATAGTGTGTATACCGGTAGTTATCGACCACTTCTTTTTCCACTTATTAGTTCTATTCTCAAAAGTAAGATAGACGACATGTACCTCCTTGACACCCCGTAGAGCCAGTGTACAAAGGGCTGCATTAGTCCCCTTGATTCCCTCGCCCCTCATGTTCTCGCTGGTGTTTTGCTTTACTCCGTTCCGCGATCTCACTCAATTCTCCTATTTCTGTCGCTGGTTCGCTATTCCCGAGTGGATTGCAACCCATTGCGTAAACACACTTTCGGGTTGACAGCGGCTGTTCCTCCCTACAAGGCATGCAATTCGAGACAACACGGCATCTCCCAGAGCTGAAATCCCACCGTCGGTTGCCCCATGTTCTATGGCCGGTGGTGCGTGGACAAGGCAAGCGGCCGAACTTTGGAGCGTCGGTCCAATCACGTTAGGCCCTTCCGCCAACGGGTAAGCTTCGCAAATGGGAGTGTCGTATTTCGGCTGGATGCGAGCAGGCGATCATCTCCTTAACCGTCAATGTAACCCCAAACCCAACCGTCTCAGCGGACCTAGATGCAACATTTGTGCTGCACCCAACGGCGTGCAAAGTCTATAAGAGATGTGTTCGGTCAACAATATTAAACTCACCTCTTGGCGTCGCGACTCAGCTGCTATGTGAACGTCGCCATGGGGAACATCTCGGTCCGACTCGAGAAGATACATAGTCTGACCGGCAAAGGAGAAGGTGGCGGAGGCGAAGCTGACCAAAGTTCGAGAGGGTTAGAGATGAATACAAATACGTTCAAAGGACGCCTGCCTCCTCGAAGATTCCCCTCCGTGTCAGAACAAATCAAGTTCCAAGGCGATCAGCTCTCCGCCCGATAGACACCATGCGTTTTCTTCGGTACCTCCCAACCATCCTCCTGGCCGTCGCCCGCGCAAATCCCCTCCTCAACCGCACCGACAAGCTGTCTGCCAAGGCGGGCGTAGCTCTCGTGCAGTAGCAGACCGACTCGACCAACAACCTTCACAGCTACCACATCGACAAAAGCGGCAACATCATCAAGAGCGGCTATGTCCCCAGGGCCCAGAGCTCGCCCCACGGAAAGCTCACCGCCGCCGTGCGCAAGTACTCGGAAAACACCAACGACGTCGAGATCCGCCTCGTCTTCGAGGATTCGGGCGGATACCTGCTGCGAGGGGCACGCTACACGCCGCAGCTAGGCTGGTGAGCACCACGTTCCATCTCTTTGGTCAAAACCATCTAACCCCCTTACCATCTCCCAGGCAAAGTGACGACAACCTCAACCAAGCCGGCATAGTGGGGAGGCCCCTGTCCCTCATCACCTTCAAAGATACGCAAAACACCCAACAGTGGCGCCTCTACTACGTGGTGTACGGCGAGGACATGGGCAGCAACATACGTGTCGCGCATTACAAACAAGCCTCCCTCTCCAATTCGACTGCCTCGTCGTCCTGGACAACCCAGACCGTCACAAGCACGTGGGTCTCCCGCAACGGCCCCGCAGCGGCCACGGCGGTGGCGTGGGACAACGGAAACCGCATCAGCCTTCTCTACTGGCGAGCCGACTTCACCGAGGACTCCGTCTGCCCCGGCGGCATAGAGGAGGCGCGCTGGTCGCCCGGCAGCGGATGGACGCTTTACGGGTGGCCGACGCTAGGTTGGGATTGGCGCAACTTTTCCCCTGAGAGGTCTCTCGCCGCCGCTTGGCGCGGCGATCTGGGCGTGGACCAGATTCGGCTGTATGTGCGGTGGAGGGATCCGCTGCAGCTGTGGAAGGTGAGACTCGTCGAGTTTTCTGACGGCGCGAGCGGTTGGTCTTCGACCAAGAGCGGCGATTTTGACGACTACGCCGTCGACGGGACTGAGGGTTTGACGCCCATGTCCGCCGTGGCGTGGGCCTTCCCGGCGAACAAGCCGCACATTAGGATCCACTACTCGGCCTGTCCTGGCGGTTTTAGTGATGGCTGCGATGCGCGGATCAAGGAGGTCAAGTACGACGAAGGGGATGGATGGTCTGCGGGCCCGATCATTGATAGTTAGGGGGTTACTTGAGCTATTCGGCATTCCTTTTCTTTTCTTTCTTTTCTTCTTGGTGGTCGAGTTCGCTGAACGGTGGCTGAATGGAATGGACGAGGGCATCAAAGTAAACGGAGCGAAGACAGTAAAAGTATGCAGACTGTTGCAGAACCCATGTACTTTGGCGGTGTCATCCCAAAATTTTAGCCGGTTCTCGGGCAGCTGGCTCGAGTCCATGCCTTGTGGCTGGCTTGAAACACGCGGGGCTCGCATTCGATGATGCTTGACCCACTGATGTCTTATCGTCCAGAACGGCGAGAGGGGTATATGGGGGTGTTAGGTCACAATCTGAGAAGAAAGCGGTTATATCCCGGACTCCAATAACCTCACTCCAGGACCTTGGATTCTCGGTCTAAAGCTCTTCGTGACCAGAGTGCCCCTGACATGACGCTTCCGGCGCTCCGCCTAGGCCTAGAGGGACAGACCACGCCCTTTTAAGAAATAGCCGGTCGATTTCCGTAGCAGCCGTCTTATTGCTGACCTTAAGTCGTAAGAAGTGCTAGTTCCGCACTATCTCGTCCCAGATCCAGTTGTTGGTCCTATCGTGCTTAACATGGTTAAACCCATATTCATTACTACCCTCAAATAGATCTCCTAAGCCCTATATTCCGTAAAGGACCGCTAACGTATCCTAAAAGGGCCAGGGCGAGAAGTAGGTGTAATAGATATACGCCTATCACATAAGATCTGTAGAAAGTCCTTATTTTATAAGTGGCTTACCAGAGAAGATATCTTTACCTATTTTATCCCTTATAAAGTGATCCTGCCCTTTTATATGTTAATTACATAGGTTGTTAATGTTACGTCAGACTTAAAGAAGTTTCATTCCTTACCGGAAAGATACACTCCTTTTATGACGATAAGCTTGGAGACCTTCTACGTAATAAGCTCTCTGCCGCTAAGGGTGGAGTGTATATCCGCAGTAGAGTTGAGTAAAGCTGAAAGCTGTTAAGCAGGTTAGCACGGGCTTATCAGGCGTTAATGTTAGAGAGACGCACATTATCTAAAAACTTAATCGACATAATCGTGACACTTACGTCCTCCGCTTTAGCTAAGCCTTTATAGTACAGCTTAACAGGATCCTATACCTCTTCGGTGTATCCTTATAAGATACTGCTATTAGGGAAATAGTATGTGATCTTATTAATGTATTCCCTTAGTTAGTGGCTTTAATTGTTAAAAAAGGTGCCGTTAGTTAATGGACGGATAATCCTGATAGGTATATGTGGTTACTTATAGTAATATAACAGAGTGGAGGTGATAATGGTAGAGTATGTAGATGGATAATTAATGTTAACGGCTAGGAGATTTACGTTAGATAATATAACTATAAGTATTAGCGCTTTAGCATTGCTGTAATAATTAATAATCAGCGGGGTGTTTAAATAACACTAGGCAGGACTATAGGAAGGCTTACTTAACTTTGCTAAAGAGATTAATAATAATACCTTTACGGTTTATAAAACATATTACACCTTACGATAAAGCTGCTGTAATAGAAGCGCGAATACGCATTGTTATAGTTTTATCAAGTGTTATCGCATGGTGAGTGGGTTAGAAGTCTTAAACTGTGACCGTTAACGACTGGGAGCGAAGTGCCCTGCCATCCCTTGTTAGCTAGCGCCTTAGCGCGACCTGTTGGAAGCGCGGCACTCTGGATTCTGTGGAATTGTAAGGGTTGCAACTGCGTGATTGTATTGCTTATCTTCTCTCTGTTCCTCTAGCTCTGGCTGGAAGCCAGAGGCTTATTTATAGACTATTCTGCAGGATTTAGGCTTCGTCACTCTAGTGGCTGAGGCTCACTGGCATACTGGCAGTACCAGGTATTCAGTTAGCTCCGCTGACTAGATGCCTAGGGCCTCTAAACCCCCTTCTTTCTAACACCTAATGGCAAGCCTGTGGGCTGGCGAAAGGCTCTCCTTAGCGCCTTTAGCGAAACACAAGTATAAGATTGCCGCTGCAGTGTATTATAACTGCATATAGTTTAACACTTGCATATCTGTTTTATTTTAAAAACTGCTTTAAAATATGTTTTTATAACCTTATAAACTGTTACTTATATCTGCTCTTCTATAATACACTTTTACCTTATAACGTTTATTTATATTAACTAATATAGTTAGCTAACCTTTGTAATCTTACTCTCTTTTATTTCGCAATTACTTTAAAGTTTTTATTTAATTTTTTTATTAAGGTTAGTTAACTTTTATATTTTTATTTTCTACCTTTTAATTCTTTTATAAAGTTTCCTCTCCTTTTTAACTTTCTACCTTTTCTTTTTTCCTTTAATTATTAACTTTTAAGGCTTATTTATTCTCTTTCTTATTATTTTTACTTTATCTTTTACACCCTATAATTAACATTTTATATCCTTACTCTCTTATCTTTATAATTAACATTATTATATTATCTATTCAAAACTTTTACATTTAATGTTAAACTTTAAGAATCTATAAGGCTGTAGGATAGCGCTGTGGCTTAGAAGAAGAAGTGCAGTACTGGTCTAAGCTAACTATAGTGCCTACAGCACTGTAAGAAGCAAACAAAGACCAGAATTACAGAGCAGTACCACTATAAATAAGAGTGCTACAGTGAATCTTAACACTGTAAAACAAGAGGATCCGGAAGGCAGTGCTTTATAAAATGACTAAAGAAGAATAAAGTTACTTACTTAACTAAAACTAGATACAGGAGAGGAGATAGCTTGTTATAGGCTGTAGGGGGCTTTAAAAGGATTCTAAAGCCTTCTATAAAGTAGAACTAACTAATATAATAATATAATAGTATTGTTCTGAAATATTCTTTATAGTTCTGCTAACGTAATAGCTAACGTAGCTACTGTAATGTTCTAGTTAATTCTATAAAGCAGTAGCCCCACTGGATTTAAAGGGGTTTTACTCCTTTAAATTCCAGAAGGTTTAAGGTACTATAAGAGCTCTAAGGGGCCTTAAAGTAGGTTAGAATCCTCTAAAACCCTCTAGGTTTTAAAAATTTAACTAATGGTTATAAGGTACGCAACTATATAACAGCTACAGGCTGTTGGTTGCTAGAGGCCCCTGTAAGACAGGGAGCTTACAGGGCACTTAGTAGCTTAAAATTAATACAGTAACTTAAGGTGTTTGTTCAGGCCGACCCTGTCGTTCTTTTTGGGCTCTGTGTGTAATATTACTATAGCTGTTTATGTATATAGCGATGCGTTCTCTAGCGCGTGCCACTGTCAAAAAGAGGCCGTGCCGTGCGGTTCTTTAAACCGTGCTTCTTTTAATCAACAATCAATCTGACGATTTTCACCACGAAGACCTCCTATTGAAAGCCTAGTGACATTCTAGCCCTTCGATCGAAGGAAGATGACCTGATCCACGGTCGCGTTTCCTTTATTGTTCTATATTAGGTACGTATCTGTTTTTCTACGTTAGTTACATTTATGTCCCTCTGATTGGAGGACTAGTAGTCTAGGAGTCGGCCTTTCAGGCCGACAACAACGTTCTGTAAGTGTGGTTCTCTTTATGGTTTCTTCCTTGTTGCGCCATCGCACTAGTTTAACAGTATAAGGTCATAATAGTTATTTTCTTCTGTATGGAAGTACCGCTGTACCTGGTGGTTTCCTATCTCAGAAATCGCTCCATTCCATTCTTAGCACCTTAAGCTGCAATGCTCCACCCTGCTAAATCCACCACCTGGATAGTATTACGACCTGCACCCGGCACAGGCCTCGAGAGGACTGGCGCGAGTTAAGACAGAACGTATGGCAGGACGCCAACAGGTAAGGGGCGTTCCGAAGGCGGCTTGTTTAGCTAGCACTCCTAGACGGGGGTTTAATGTCACTGTAGGTCGTTGTCACTATAATGCACAGAGGTGAGTCTGAACAGTAGGACACAAATGAACAATTGAATACTAGCGTGAGGAACCAGAGTCCCTCACGGTGGTTGTGGGCACAACCATGGCTATCTATACTAACTGACTAGAGGTCCTTCGTACCTTGCTTGGTCTGTTGTGCTTGGTGGTGCACCACGCAGTTACAGCCAAGCAGTCAACTGAGTGGTGCTTGGTGTTGTCAGTCCTTGTGGACCACCAAGCACTTTCTTACTGGTCGTAGGGGCTTCGGGTCTTTGCACCCCTGGCCCAGTGCGTTTGGGCAGTGTACACCGTCCTCCTGCACTGTTCCTTCTGCGGGGGATTCGTCGGGCCGCCCCGGCCCAAGTGACGGCCTACAGGGTCGTCACAGATAGCCTTAGGCTATAATTAGCACGTGTCTTTTTCTGCCGTCCTTACCTTACCCCACCCCGCTAATCCCTGTCAGAAAGAAGGGGGTTCTGGCCAGGAGCCAGAACACTAAGAATAAAGCGGCTGTTCGGAGCTGAGCGGAGCGGCTGCACGGAGCTGAATAGAGCCCCGCGCGGTTGTACGGAGCTGAACGGACCTGAACTGGTACAGCCACTTCAGCCAGGCACACTATATAACTATAATAGAAGGCCTCTGGTAAAGCTAGAGGGCGAGATAACAAGCAGTTCTTACAAGTAATATAATCACGCAGTTGCAACCCCTTCCAAATCAAACAGAATCCAGTGTGCCGAACTTCTGACACATTGCGCGTCAGTTTACGCAGCTGTGGCAACCTCTTACAAATCTACAGTTCTAATAGTTTCTGAATTCTTCTTTGCAACAGTTCTGGCCTCTGGCCAGAACCCCCTTCTTTCTGACAACAAAGCCACTAGCGACAAGCAACCGTTTAAACTAGCAGCATAGGTAAAGCTACAGCCCCTGCAGTTGACGGGACCGTTGCAATACGAGCTGGAAGAAGCAGAAAGCGACGTAGATAAACTTAGATTGTTACTAAGGATACATCTGCAAAGAGAAGGGGAGAACAAGGCCAAGCCGCTCTGAAGCTGTATCGACCTGCAGGGTCGTCACAATTTTATTATAATTATTATATTTGGCTAATAACTATTGACACTTATACTTATAAGAAAGAATAAGCGGAGACTTAAAGTTTAGAATTGCGTTCTATTAAATAAAGAACGCAGCTAAATACAGAACGTAAAAGAAATAAGCTTTCTTCTCCTTCGTGCTAAATATGTTTCCTACAGTTTAATCCTAAAATCTAATTACTTCTACCTAAACACTAGTATCTGTACCTTTCCCCTTATATAACTTTCAGAAGGGATGCCTTTCACAATGCTCCCGTCTCTGCCGAATTATAAACACCGACCAAGACATGATCGACGTGCTTGAAAACATAATCCTGTAAACTGTCAGTTATCCTCTGGGTACACACGCGCCCCAGAAAATAAGAAAACTCACACGTTAACAATCGGAGTCCCAAACGAAGCCTTGATCAAATTCCTCTCAAGAACTCCCCCTATCGCCAACGCTCCCGAGTAAGCCTCGTTAAACTCCTTTAACGTACACGTCGCATCCTTGCTTAAAATCGCCGCCTGCGCAACCGAAAGTAACGCACAGACAACATCCAGGGTGGTTTCGATCTCGAGCATGATCTTCCCGGCGCAGCATGTCATCAGTAATGCAGCCAGGCTCCATACTGCTGCAACGCAGGAGATGGCGAGGGCTGCGATGTGGGCTTGGGGGAGGGCGAGGTCTTGATCCGAGAGGGTGGTGAGGAATTGAGAGATGAATCCTACGATGACGAGGGAGAGGATGAGTTGGACGAAGCGGATTGTTAGGCTTAGGAACTTTAAGAATAATTCGTTTAGGAGGTCTGCCATTTTTATTTAGTATTATAGCAAAAGCAGCAGTGGTAGTAAGGGCAGTAGTTGAAATTGGTGCCTGGACTTCAGTTGTGGAGAATTTCAGAATGATGGAGGGGTTTATATCAACGTTAAAGATTAGAGAAACAATTAGTAGGTGATGGAAGTCCCTGACAATCAAATTGAATTTGTTGTTACATGTCGCTAATTATCACAAGGTGGGAAGCCGCCAAGCTGTTGTAAAAAAAACCGGACTCAATACCTCAAAGTACCTCGCCGCAGGGCTGGTTTTCCACGGAATCTAGGTTCCTCTCTGGTACCGTACTGTTAGTCTCCAGTCATCAGACCATCGTCGGCTAACATGGGCTTCTTTCGCTCTATCTGCAATCAACCATCTTGCGAAGTAGACGTGTTATGTAATTGCCAAAGACCGTTAGCGCAAGCCACATCACACCATTTCCACTACCATTGGAGTCCGGTTTTTTTTTACCACAGCTTGGCCGCCAATTAAGAAACTTACAGTCACGCCACTAGGGTCACAGGAAAATTGGGATTTCGTCCAGAATCTGATAGTCTCCTGACCATCACTACACTACCATCACCGGCATTTCCCCTCACATGCAGGACGATCTCTTTTCTAAGCTACATAAAACTCCATCTCGCACTTTGCCCCCCTAGAAAATGCAATTTACCACACACAACTCGAACGGCAAAAGAAATTTAAGCTTAAATGAACAATCGCTATCATCAACATTAACCTTGTCTCTCAAAACAACCTCACTCCTCCCCCCTGCCATTCCACCAACCCCACCTTCGCCCCCTTCCTCCACCTCCTCGAAATCGACAGCCTCCCCCATTACAGCAGCTGCCAACACCACAACTGCGAATTCACACCGAAATTTGACCTCCTCAATCTCCCTACCGCATTCGAGCTCTACGGTGACTTGCCCAGCGTAAGAAGGCGGATCTTACGGTGGAGCTGAAGGACTTGAAGACGTTGCTTGCTAAGGGGGTGGTGAGGGATCCGTACAGTGGGGTTGGGAAGCTGGAGGGAGAGGGGGAAGAAGGGGTGATGTATTTGACGTGCGAAAGGAATCGGGAGCATTTCCAAGATAAAACCATCATAAAATCTCCTGCAACACGACTTCGTGTCGGGCAGCCTGCACGACTCCGCCCAGACTCAGCCACAGGTGCTTCTTGCGTGCAATCGCGGTTGGGATGACTACCTACTATTGAGCATGTGTGCTTTGCCCCTTTGGGCAACTCATTCCACGAAGCTCGTGGTGCTCAGAAAGTAAGGAATCAGGTAGAAGGTGATCCATAGTTGTGGAACATAGTCGCTGTTACCAAATGCTGGTAGTAGTGGATTCACTTTTGCTGGGTGTTTGGTGCAGTGGTTTCGTATGACAATAGTTGAATTAAAGTGAATGTTTAAGACACAAGTGAAGAGGCGGGTAGCTAAAGGGTCAAAATGGCGGCCTACGTCAGTGGGAAATTCGTGCCTTTTAAGTTAGGGTGGTTGACTGAAGGGATTGCAGGGCCGCCATTTTGAGCAGGGAGTCTTGTGCGTTTTATGACAACTGCTGGAAGAGACTGATGTACCACCATACGGATTAAAAAGGTGACATTAATAAGGAATTGGCGGCCTGTCATAAAGGCCGTCTGCGGGTTTGCCACTAGCACCTGTTGTAAGTAGTATAGCTGCATTAGGTAACCTAACTAACTTAAACACCTTCCTTCCCAATTCCTTTACCTTAATTAATCTCAGTATAAACGGCACACTAAACCCCTTAATAATATAAACCACATCGCTTACCCCCGCTACCCTCAAAACCAGCGCTATATACCTCTGTCCGTAACTATGTTATGTGCCCTGGTATTTCTCCCCTGGCGTTTAAAATCATTACTGAAAAGGGCAAGTGGGAATGAAAGACATTGTTAAGGCAAGCGCCCCAGAGCTTTGGGCAGGCCCCGGGCTAGAGATTCTCGAACAAGCAAGGACAGTCAACTTGACCTGAGGCGCGCGCCCGAGTACATCTTCAGGTCTGCGCCGATGACGTACTCGAGCACGAGGAACGGCACGCGGCTCGAGACGCCGCGATCGATGATATTCACGACGTTGGGGTGGTAGAGGCCAGCCAGCGCCTTCGCCTCCTCCATGAACGATGCGAGGATGCCTTCGCGCTCGGTGTTGCTCGATACACACGAGGAAGCCGACGACCGAGAGTACGGCGACGAACGCGAGGGCCTTGAAGACGTGTCGTGTGACCCAGACAGGACGCCACCACTGCGGAGCTGGCAACGTGTGGTGATATTCCATCTCCCGGGGCGTCGCGAAACCGAGTATGCCAAGTATCATATCCCGCGGGTCTGTAGCGCGGGAACCCCTTGGTAGTCCTTTGACGCAAAAGTTGTTCATAGCGACACGTAGAGAGACGGCGCTAGCTGGATAGATGGAGGTGTAAATGATAAGACGGTGCATTTCAGGGAATGAAGACCATTCAAAAGCGAACCTGTAGAGGGGATTGGAGCTGTGGACGAGAACGGATTCATCGAACGTGGCCATAATATGTTTCTGGAATTGCTCGAGGAGGATAATTGCACTAGATAGTATCCGCGCTGATATCTTCCTCAGCCTACAGAAGAACCAGAGGTCCTGGGTAAGATAAGCTTCCTGGAGAACCTATATCCGCTGCTAGTAAATGTTGTTTTGAGAACGTAGCGTATGAAGAGACGGGAAAACCGCCATTGCTCTCATCTGCGTGGAATTTCCCTTCCAAACAGGGCAGACAGCATTGGAATACATGTTGAAGGTCGAATGACACTTCATTAAGCTTCTGGCCGCTGGCGTTAGAATGTTCCCAGAAAACACACCCTAAATGATCCAGGTGGCTAACGAGGTCGAAGGATAGGATTTTGCGCCGGATACCAAACTCTTTAGTGTTAACGAGAATGGTGTTTTGAGGATTATCCTTGCCCCAGATGTAGGAGAGGGCGATGAATTTCGGGCTAATCTCCCACTTGAATATCTCAAGCGAACACCTGATCAGGTGATGTCCGGTGGAAGTGTCGCATCCACGGTCTAAAGGAATAATTTGGAGAAGTTTAATGTTCTTCACCTCGTTGCCCGCCACCGGTAATACGTTGGTGGCGACTTGGACCGGGTCTTTCGGCTTGCTAGTCGTAGCTGAGGAACAATTGCTTAAATTCGGATTTGCATATACTGGAGCTGAAGGGATTGTGTCTGATGATGGAGAATCTGGCCTAGTCGCATTCTTATAATAACTCTGAGAGTGAGTACCAGTATTTGCTGTCGAAGAAGGGAACCGATATCGCCGAACATCTCGCATTCCACCCCCAAACCGCCCCATGCTGATCCATCAAATTGTCGACTGGCAATTTGGTGGACGGTGTATTCCAGCCGGGGGGGAGATGGTTATTGTGGTCTGGGTTGACTACCCATCAACTCGTTTCCGCCGAGTTTGTCTACCTCCGCGGCTTCAGGATTGAGAGGTCCCCCCCCCCCTCTAACAGGATAGAAGACGTAAGGCAGTAGCGTGTTCGCGGGCTGGAAAGATAGAGGTGCATTTCCAGTTGAGCAGCAACGGCTCGCACGGCGGTCAGTTCTGAAAGTGCGGGGGGAAAGTGTTTGTATTATAAGGCACTAGGAACACACTTCCGCTCTCCAATTATATAGCGTCGGGTCGCATCTGCGGCGATAGGGCAGGTCGGAGTTGTCGTCTTGGTGGCCGTCGAGGTCAGGGTCGAAGGGAGATAAAAGTGGGAGGGGAAAGGGTTTCAATGGAGGCGAAGAGAAAAGGTCGAGGAAGGAGGGCAATGGAAGCGCTTGCGACGTAAAGGTGCCCACGCCTGTGGGCCTCATGGCGTCGTGATGAGGATGGGCCTAAGCCGGGCGTGCACGCATGTGTGCGTGCTTGCTTGCTAGCCCCACCATTGCTGCTTATTCCTCTTTGACTTTTTTGGGGGGGAATATCCTAATTGCGTTGCACCCTTTGCCAAACTTCTCCATTGCGTTAGCGTCAACTCTTCGATGACCCAATTTTTACCGACCACCACACAGACGATGATAGAAAACCTTGAGAAGGTTTGTTGCTTTCCCGCTCATCCCGCTCTTCCCATCTCTGCCCCAACATTCATCATGGAGAAGCACTGCGATGATGCTCTCGCCCCCGGCAGTTTCCAACATCTGATGGAGCGGCTGGAGGCGCTTGACCACGACCCCCCGCGCGAGCCTCTCGCAGGCATAGCCTTCTTTGTCTCCCCGACCGAGTACCTGACAATTCTCCAGAGCGAACGGCCTTTGCCTAGCCCCTCCGACTACAGCTGCGACATCCTCTACTTTAAGTCAAAAACGAGCTAGATCCATAGCGTTTTGGTGCATTTCCTAGCTCACACTTTCCAGCGCCATATTGCAGATAGGTGGGCGAAGAACGCTGCTGTTAACGAGTGGCTGGGATCCGCCTTCGTCTTCTCCACCGAAGTTCGAGATGACAATAACGTGCCAACTTTTAACCTCACCCCTGATGTCGCTATCCTCCTCCCCAAAGATGATCACGATCATTTTAGCAGCCCTCCTCTTGTTGTTGAGGTTATGTACGCTCACCATTTCAGCTTCGAGCAGGCTGAGGAACGCTACCAACAGTACTTTCGCGCTAAGGACTATGGCGTTAAAGTTGTCATTTGCCTCCGTCTATACTACACCCGCGGTATCGATCAGGCTAAGAAGACGGCGGAAAAGCTCGATCGCTCCTCTGTCAGTATGTGGATGATGGATAAGGACGGAACCATCCAGACAGTTATGCGTTAGGTACCGCTGTCTGCTGAGACGGAAAGCATCATCATCTTCCCTTCCGACATACTCCCCGATCAGGATTTACCCTATCAGCTCACTCGTCAAGCGTTAGTACTTTTACTCTCCTTCCCACCTTTCTTTGGAGATAGTTACTAATAGGTTAGTAGGGGAGCTACCAGCGATATTCCCATCTGTATTCCTTTTACTAGCATCGTCAAGACGCTTCAAGAGGCATGCCGGTGGCAGCTAGAATCAGATGCTAAAAATGATAGCATGCCAAAGAAGCCGCGGGTGAAGAAGTACCAGACTTGTGACAGCCAAGTTATGCGTTTGCAAGAAGAACTACGGGAAATTCAGGAGGCGCTTCGCAACAAAGACCGAGAGATGCGCAACAAGGACCAAGAGATGCGTAAGATACTTCCCAACAAGGACCGCGAGATACGTCTAGCAGAGCGCAAGTCACGCTCTTGATGGGATCGGTAGGCCTGCAACATGCCAGAAGTGGAGGAGGAGAAAAAGGAGCAAGGGATCGGGAAGAAGCAATTGGCTATAGGCCAGAACCAGATATCCCTTGACTCAACAATGTATGTAAATTCTGGTGCTCCGCGTACCAGCTGCCAGTTTTGCCTCGCATGTCACCCAGTCCCGTCTCCCGAGAACCCATATCTCAAGCGCATGCAAGCTTCGCGACAAGCTTCACTTTCGACCACGACTCCGATTCCAGCGTACCACCTCGTTTGTGCATCACAATTGTCCTTCTCCCATTTGGTCAAGGTCTTGTTCTTGTTTCGCTTTAGTTATTACTTGATACGTCCATCAACCAGCCCTCGACATCCCTCGATTCGATATGGCCTCATCTTCACCTCTCGCATCAGTCATGCCTACTTTTCCGCGCGACGGTATTGCAAAGGCACTGGACGGGGTGGCGGATGCGATGGAGGGGCTCGGCAATCCTACTCGACAGCGTTCGATGTGTGGAGTTCCCCACGAAGCTCAGCCATCCTCGGCAACAATGCGCCCTCCCGAGCCTGCGTCCCTACGGCCTTCGAGACTCAGGTAGCAAAACAAAATATAGCCGTCGCCTGTATGAACTCTAACCATATCTACTAGGCGGTTGACGGTTGTACTCAGAAGCGCGACGCTGAGCTTCAGCGCCCTGCGACGGCCGTTGATGACGAAGCGAAGCAGGGCAGCTTCAAATTTTACGAGGAAGGTGACATGCATAGCGGTGGCAGCACAGCACAGCACAGCTGAAATAGATTCCACTCTCCACTCAAGCTTGGCAATGGTAGGAAATGATAACATGCTTGCCGGTAATTTTTCTTCAGACGTCTTCCTTTGCTGTTATCGACCCGCGTCGGTTGGGGATATCGTAACCGGCCAACCCACGGCGCGCTCGGTCATGCCGCTCGACGACGACGACGACGTGTCAGCACGCTGGTAGTTGGGGGAGGGTAGACCGGAGTGAAAGTAGCAAAGTTGTCATGTCAGTATAGTGTAGCATGTTATCAACACATGTTATTAACATTCTACACGTGGAAGAGCAGCGATGTGAAGGCGGAGGCCGAGCTCAAGTCGATGTGAAGGCGGCGCGTGGGTGAAGGGCCCGAACCGGCCGCTGTCATCGGTGACAACCTGCTGTTCCATTCGGTGATTTTCGATTCGCCGGACAGTAAACTCCCCCATCGGCTTCTGCACCGCTGCCCGCTCTTCCTCACCACGTGACAATGGCCGCGTTGGGAACCTCGAGGGTGCCGCTGAGTGCGCAGTGGACTTCTTTTGCGGGCTGGGACTACAACGGCATGAAAGAACGGGATACAGGGACTGCTCGCGAAGATCGACAAGTCTGTGCTTACGCGCCATGCTCAGAACATCAAGGGACAGAAAGTTACCATGAGCCAGCCCTTCTCAGCGGGCCAGTATTAGATCTATTTTTTTTGAGATGATTGCTGAAGACGGCAGCCTAGTTATCGCTAGAGTTCGCTTACCCCGATACCCCGATACCCCACCTACAATTAGTGAGGAAGACGAACAGTACTCCATCGCATACGAGGTCGCTACGATAGCCTTTATCAGGCAGAAGGTACCTGCCATTACTCTCCCCCAGATATGTAGCTATAAGGGCCCGGGTTCCCAGCTTGCTGCCGATGCCGGTGCCATTTACATGCTTTTGGAAGGCTTCTATGGAAATACCCTGCAGGATATCGAACCTGACCTGTGCAATCTGTCGGTAAGGTTTCTTTCATTACTTCGATTCCACCCTACCAACTAACCAGATCTAGATTGTAATCCAGGAGCACATCATAGCCCAATAGACAAGGATACAGGTAGAACTAGCAACTCTAGCGTATCTGCAGATTGGTTCCATCTCTTCCGCGTCGATAACAGGAGAGCCTGTTATTAGCAGGTTGGCCAGCGCCTCAGCTGAAGGGTTGAGGTGCCACGGCCCCTTCTCTAGTACGGCTGAGTACTCTACTGCTGTTGCAGATGCTGCAATTAGCAAACTGGATCTGACGGATACGGATTCGAATGGTGTTTTGTCCTTCACCATCCTTGGCGCCTTTGTCTTTCGCGACATCTTGCAAAACACTACCCTATTCAAGGACGGTAGCGCTGAGGCGCGGTTCCCTCTAAACCACATGGACCTTGGTACGCAGAACATCCTTGTCGACGACAGGTTCAACTTCCGGGCGATCATCGATTGGGAGTTCACCCAAACCGCGCCCTGGCAGGTCAATCACTACCCAATGCCATTTCCGCTACTAGAGTCGGACACGGAGATCCAAGCCATCCTTCAGGATCCCAGTCACCCTGCGCATGGGAACGTGCCGCGGCAAGAGTCTGCTCGAAGATTATATACCAAGAAGTTTCGAGACGCCGAGGTAGAACTGCGGAAGACAGGGTGATCCCTCGGAACCCATTCGCCGAGGTAGAACTGCGGAAGACAGGGCGATCCCTCGGAACTCATCGTGGCCAAGTTGCTCGAGCACGTCCGGAGTGCATATGTGCGCGCCTTGGCAAATCGAATTGAACGAAGCGCGGAAGGCATTAAGGCCTTTTCTGATAGGATTTTAGTCAATGATCTTCGATCGCAGCTGATCTGTCATGACGGGCGGATGCTCATGGACGAAAAGAAGTTGTGTGTGCAGTCAGGTCAGGAGCTGTCGGCAGAAATTCGGGATTAGTCAGCCACACCACCCAATCGGCCTCCGCAGCAGGATCCACCAATAGACCAATAGTATTCCCTCACAGTGACCCATATCCGCTGGTTATTTTTCAACCACCAAATGCGGAGCTCATTCTCACATGCGAAATCAGACAGGAGACGCAAACCGCTTGCAGTTTACCTAAGAGCCTTGAGGAATTTCAATATATGGGATCGTTTATATTTGAAGTGCTTTTTCACTTTAACAGGGAAGGCGGAGGAGGGGCGAGCTGTGCCGGTTCAAGGCGCCATGGATGCTGTCCGAGAAGACGACGTTTACGGAGGAGGGCGTGCTGCGAATTCGGCACAGCCACAGCATGGTGAACAGATGGAACAAAGCCATCGCGGTAGGGCTTCGGCATAACCACGATATCTCGTTTATTACGGGGAGTTGAACATCGCGATTACGAGTCACTCTTGCACAGTGCGCCTCCGGTATTACCTGTGTGATGCTATCCGCGATCAACCCATAAGTGACTCACAGGCACACCTATCGAAACTTACCGATAGCCCTCCATGCCGTCTCAAGTGGATACCCATTGAACATTCGGCCCGCATTTGAAGGAACGCGTACCTGCCTGCCTTCAACTCTCTTCTTCCTCCCACTTCCCCCGGCCCTAGTGAGCCAAACACTCTCACAAGCCCTCACAATTGCGCGCTGAACGTACGTGTTCCACGGCCGCTGTGGTCATTATAGACGATAAGGCGCTACATACGGGGAGGGTGTGTGTGCTCGCGCTGGATGTGGGGGGAAATGTAGTCAGGTGGATGCGGCTGTGGCCCGAGGAGATTGAGAGTGAGCTGGATACGTATACGCATGAGGCGATGCTGCAGGAGGCGGGGTGGTTGGAAGAGGTAGAGGGAATGACGGGGACGGGGGAGAAGTATAAACCTGATGGGGGCAAGCTCTGAATGTAAAATATCGCTGCAACACGGTGTTAGCTCCAGTGAGTAAAGGCCCCAGATCATGTCTGGACGTACGCCTCTGGGGGCAGGCGAAACAAACCTCGAATCATTTCCGCCTGAGTGTGGCCTCCAACAGAAAGCGACAAATCCCGGAGAGGTCGGGGTATTTCTTGGCATCATGTGCTGTCGAGGTACAAGCGTATCTCCAATGCAAAGCTAGTGAGTTGCTCTACAATGCAAAGGTTGAGTTTTCATTCAAGACACACAAGCTTGGATGACCAGCTCCATAAAGACCAGGAGGTGGACGGAAGGATTCCAGTCCTCCTTCGGCCCCAACAGCCAAGGCTGCCTTCAAGTTGCTCCCGACATTTGTTTCACTCTTCGTCAAATTAGCTTGAGATTCTTGCAATTCTGGTCACCGTGACCTGAATTGATAGCTTATCCAGAGGCCCAACGGCATAGGGGCGGCTCACTGAATCCAAGAAGGCAGAATGGACTCTGTCTGCTGGAGCGAAAAGCTTCGGGAGGGAAAGTTCCGGTTCTTTGTTTGCAATTCCCCGCCAAACTCCGCTAAGCCCACATCAGGGAGCACTTGTCCTCCCTCGGCTGGGAAGCAAACTGAGATATTCAATACGTATACCCCGAAGACCAGCGGCAGGTCATCCTATATTCAGCTCACAGATACACAACAACATACGACGCTAAATCTGCATTAGTGTAGCAGACTTGCTTCAAAGGTCTACCTTTCCAAGGAACTACTGGACACCCTTAAGAAGGCTAACGACACTTACCCCTAGAACGAGATGCGCAATGATCTCGGCCTGGACACCGCTAGTCCAAGTCAGCCACACGCGACTCAGAATCACGGGGACCATCTTCTGCCTGTTCGGTTTGATAACGGCAGCGCTGGGCTTGTGGAAGTTTGCGCCAGGTCGGCGAATCTTTACGAGGGCCTTTTCTGGGAGAAGATCGACAACGACGCCAAAGCACCACCGAAGACGTTTGGGGGGGCGACACATTCCGAACCGTTGATCTTCCTGGCATGGTACTCTACATCCGGCCTCCCAATGGCGACACCAGTGATACGAAGCACAATGGAATCTCGTGGAAGGAAGTCCAGGGGGCGTTTGGTGAAGTGGAGAAGAAGAACAAACTCCATACTCGCTACATCCTGCTGCTGTCGAGGTAATGGGACTTTTCTCCGCTGCCACAACGTTTTGGCATTTAGCTTTCTGGATTGCGGATAACATAGCTGACTAAAGGTACCTAACCTACCTACCCACAGTGGCTGCATCTTGTAGCTTTCTCTTACGGCGGCCTTACCTCCCGGAACTCAAAGTCATATGGGACAAGCCAGATCCAGCACAATCTGGTTCTGGGCACTTCGGAGACCAACTCCGTCATGCTCAGGTAGGTAACTCAAAGCCACCAATTCACCTGTTTCAAGTGCGCAGCCAGACTCACAGCTTATGTCAGATATGAGAGAGCAATCCAGCAAGCATTCAAACGAGAGGTGGAGCTCAGATCTCTGCAGAACAACTTATGGCAGGACAGCATTTCGAAAGCCTCGAAGCTGGACGGAGACTTGACCCCAGCCAAGAAGATCAAACCAGGGCCTCCCTGGTACGTCGAGGGCCAGCTGATTGTGACTGTGAACCGAGACATGAGAGTGTGCTCCAATGTTGTGCCCGAAGACGGCGGCCAGTGAGGCTAGAGCAGCAAGACTTTGAGGACAGCCAATCTTTCCAAGCATTCGCACAATGCTGCCAAGTTCTTGCCTTCGCCGTCAACTATCATGCCCGGATCTATGGAAGATCACTCTTGTTTGGTGTGGAAGAGCTAGGCGTCTGCGTTGACTTTAGCCCCTTTACACGGCCATTCTGCTCAAAGGGCGAAGCGTTGGCTGATAACTGGCTACAACAGTATCTCTACGCAAGGGCGAAGGAGTCGATTTATGAGGTGCATGCGAGAATGACTAGAGTGAGCGAGAGGAATGAGAGGGCTTTGGATACAGCGCGTGACGGAAGTATGGAAAAGAGGAAGAAGGGCACCGCTATGAGAAGCAAGAAGGCGGAGGAGGGTCTCTTTTCTTCAGATTACTGTTTTGGACTGCAATGCATATTGTACACTGTCATGGGTGTTGCTGCCAGTGGATGCCCCCGACTCAGCCTAGGTAGAGTTGACATTGCGGTAAACAGAGAGCCATCAATGCGGACATTCGAACTACGTAGAAAAACATGGGGAAATTACTAATAATAATACAAGATCCGTGAACCCGGGAACCCCGAACTTGCTGTCAACAGATAGCCTGACAGCCGCTCAATAACAAAAAAGCAAAGGCAAAAGAAACAGGAAGAATGATTTTCCGTCACCTTCCAGTTTCGAGTCAGAACCCACAGACGGTCAAAATCTCTTGAAGTCAAACGCCCTCCTCAACTCGTTTTACGCAGAACCAAGAAGCAACTGGGAGTACTACCACAAATCATTCCATCTTCATTCGGAGTCACCGGTTGAAACATGACGATTGAGTCGAAAGAACAGAACATGGAGTTGTCCCGTGATGTGACGTCGTTCCTCGGAGTCCAGGGACTGCGAGCCAAGGTTTACTCCTTCCACGATCCGAAGACACCAGACTCCTTGGTGGAGATCGCCACACCTGACCTTTCCAGTCTGGAAAAGTATGGCAGCCCTTTTGGGAGCTATGCTACCATGTATTCACGACTCTATCATGCATGAGCTTCCTCTTGACAATATCAAATTCATCTATCCAGAAGATGATACCCTCGTCTATTCCCGTGGTCTTCGCGTTGAAGCCGACGTCAAATTCGATGGCATGCTGAGTTTCATCCGGGAGCCGCTGGATCAGCTCTTAGGCGGCTGTGGAAAAGGACCCGAAGGCCTCCACGTCACGGCCTATCTTGGCGAGGAGCGAGTCTGGGACGAAGAGCCCTTCTTCTCAGCACTTCGTCTCCAAGGCTCGCTCAACGGTCTTGAAGTCCGGCTGCTGAAGGACACCGTTTGCGTCAAGACGGTCGGGGTTGAACTCTCCTCGGTATCCACGTGTGCCATGGGGAGGGCGCAAGATCGATGGCAGTTTGGATACGGCTTCTTCGGCGGCATGGAGCTACACGGACGGAGTCATTCTCTGGGGCAGGGTATCGGTTCACGGACACTCCAGTGCGGCTGCCACTCTCGCCTTCAGCGCACTCGGCATCCACACCAGCGGAAGCGTTGCGAGTGTCCATATTCCCGAGACTAATATCATAGTGAAAGACGCCGAATTGGGCGTCTTGATTGGATCCAAGGGCAACAAAATCCGGGTCGCTCTCAAGGGAACCGTTGACTTTGAGGGGCTTTCTGCAGCCGTAGGTCTTGTTTGGGGCGAAACCTGGATGGTCTATGGCAGAGCCTCTAGCATGATTCCTCTTGCAAAGCTCTGCCCCGTGCTGGAAAACACGTACGTTCTTAGGCGATATCAGACTTCTCGATGTCGCCTTGCTCGCTTCAAATGGGAATGGGGAGGAATGGAGCGACATGAACGTCAATGCATATCCAGTGAGTAAAGGCATGTCATCCCATACTCCGTCCGTTGCCGTGGACATCTTTGCTTCAGGAAGTTAATGGACTTTGCCAGGAATTCTTCAGATGTGCGCCCGCATCGAGAGACTTGAGCAGATCGACAAGCTGTCTCAGGGGGGAAAAAGGCAACCCCCAGCAACGTCAAGAGCATGACCCTGGTCGCCTCATACGATTTCGCCAAGAAACTTCAGCTCGCCATCCAGCTCCAAAATGTCCTATTCGATTCTTAGCGACACAGTCAAGTTTGGGAACCTGGGAATAACCGTCATCATCTCGAAGAACCCAGAGTTGAAGGTCAGTGGGGACCTGACCGTCGCCCTGGAGGGCCAACAGCCACTGGTCCTCACTGGGGCTCTATATGCAACCCCGTTGACCGTCGGGAGGTACATCGAGACCAAGACCACCTAGAAGAACCCATTAGGTATTAGCAAAGAGGTTGAAATCTACCAACTGGCTGCAGATGTCGAGTTCAACTATGCCAGTGGCCTGAAAAAGATGGCTGTGGCCGGTACCATCGTGGTAGGAAACACCGAGGCGCGTGCTACCTTCGCCGTGGGTGCCGCAGCCGATCAAATGGTCTCGGTGGCACTCGACAACCTCAGAGCAACAGAGCTCATTCAATTCACTGGACGTGCGTTCGAGATCGACACCCAATACCTTCTTCGTCTGGATATACGTCGACTTTGGTGGGATCGTGACGCTAGATCTTCACCCCGAGGCCATCAACATCTCGACTGCCAAGGAAAGGATCTCTCCAAGGCGAACTTTTGCTTCTCTGCAGAGATCAAGGGGGACCCGCTGGTCAGCATCTGCGAGGGTCTCATAAGTCTCATGGATACTGTGCAGGAATTTGGCACAGAAACTCTCGATTCCGTCAATGCGAACCTCAGAAGACAGATAGCCAAGGCCACTCAACAACGTGAATCTATTGCCGGCACCCTGAAAGAAGCGCGAAGAGAGCTGAACAACCGACGAGACCACCGCAAAGCCATGATAAACGAACAGCAAAGGATCCGAGATGAAGCCGAAGCTGAGCTGGAGGGGCTGAGGGAAACAATCCGTAACGCGGAGGAAGCAAAGCAGGCCGCGGTAGAGGCTGCCCTGGGAGCGCTCGAGGCTGCTAAGCGTGAAAAGACCGGACTCGTTAACAGGAAACGAGCAGAGTATCATGAAGAGCTTGAAAAGGCCAAGAGTCACCAGCGAGAACTCGCAGACCAGGAGCGTGAGCTGAAACACAAACGGTTCACTCTCTATGGCCAAGTGGAACGAGATGTTATGACGGCGCTGAAATTATTCAAGGATAATGATCGTGGGTGTTTGAATTCTGCACTACGCATTATACTTTATCAAATATCACTGGCTCGGGGGTTTTATGTTATTGTTCAGGTATTGCCGAGACTCTTGAGCAAAATGTCCGCGACATAGAAGATAACATGAAGTATGGTAACCCGATCGACGTGTGTGCGGCTGTAAGTTCCGTCGTTTCCTTAGACTCGTCCAAGTTCATATTTGCTTTTTCAGTTGCGAGAGAGGAAATGGTATAAACCTAACGTGGCTGCTAGGGCGTCGTATATCCCTGTGGCCAGAGCAGACGCTGCTGCAGCAAGGTTAAGCGCCAACCTGTTGCGGAAAGCATGGGAGTATGCCGACGAGACTCTAAAATCATCTGGGTGCAACGACCTCATCACGCAGATCTCACAAGTATCAGGCGACTTGGTCCATACGAGCCAAGCACTGGTGAAGTTTGTTGGGGAAGGAGAATCCGGTTTCATGCGCGAGATGCTCGACACCGAAGAGCGGAAAAGCTGCCGAGGCGCGGGCCAAGCTTCAACAAGCACAGGACGACAACAACCATCTCTCCCAGGTCATCCGTGCAGCGATATACCAGATGAGCCACGTCCGGGGACCAAGGCTCTACAGGGTCATCGCTGAGGCGGATGAAGCCATTTGCCGGGCGAAAGAGGATGCAGAGCTGGGACAGCTCGAGAAAGAAGTAGATGCTCAGCTCACACTTCAGAGCGATGTCGAGCACAAGCTGCAGACGCTTCATGATGCAGTGGAGTGGGTGAAGAAGGATTTCCGTCAGGGTGCTGAGGAAATGAAGGACATTATACGCAGTCTCCAGAAGATCACGTTTCGGATCACGGCTATCAAGGTCAGCGCTAGCGCACGAGACATGGTCGGTGGCGAGGCGCTGAGCTTTGTCGTGACCGGTGTTTTTGATGGGCAAGAGAAACAACTGACGGTCGGGTGGTCTCCCATAAACACCGTTCCTGACTTTTACTAGTCGGTTCTGAAGCAGGTCGTGGCGCTTTGACTGCTGCGCAGTGGGTCGGTTTGGTCATGACGAGTTGATGGGGATTATTGCTTGTTTGCATCATGTACCACATGCCGGGATTCGGACTGGGTAGAAGAGCCGCTGGCGTGTCATTCCTTGAAAGAGCGAGCGATATTCGACTTTGCCATGGGCGATGGGTACGTGCCAAACACGGCAAGTGGAGGACCCGGCTTCGCCCAGCTCTTCACGCGCCCTAGGATTTCGGCGGGTGTTATCGTCGTGGGAGATGCTCTCCTTCGTTCGGCGCGGGCGCTCCATGGATGTAGAGCTATCGGGGCCGTCGTTGTGGGGCGCAGTCATGGCTTGGCCGACGGGATACGGCTCTTCTCTCCGGAAGGGTTCGCACGTCTGGCTCGGTGAGCGGAGGGCCCAGCTTTTCGGCTGGGGTTCATGGGAACAGCAGGGCGAACAGGAGCGGTTGTCTACCGCGGCGGGCGTTTTGGAGCGGTGCTTAAGTATACCACTTCATCTTCGGATTCTAGCATGGTATACGCTTCGGTTACGTTGGCGAGCATACGGTACGCTTAGAGTCGGGTCTCGTCGGAGTCATCGTGATCTTGGGGTGGCATACCGAGTGCTTCCTGCGAACTACCGATGTTTTCCCAACCACCGCAGTCCGCGGGGTTACCCAGAGGGGCAATTTTTCAGCATCTAGAGGGATCATTTTTCGGTATCTAGAGAGCCCAATTCCGAACTTGGGAGGGGGGTCCATTTCCTGTACTTGGAGAGTCCGTTTCCTGCACCTGGAGGGGCCCATTTTCAGCGCCTGGTGTGGCGGTCATTTCCGATAAGAAGCTGTGAGCGGAATGGATTATGTGCTGCCTCAGGCACAAAGGGTAGGTGATGAGTGCCGCATCTGGAACCCGGAAATCTACTCGCCGATGGCGCCGAGCTGGCGGCACAAGGTCCCGGTAGAGTTCATGTCGCGATGCAGAGAATCTTAAGATAATAAATGGGACTAATTCTATCAAACAAACATATTGTGGGGACAGATGGCAAACATGGGGAATCGAGAAAGGCAACGTCGCAGTCGCATTGCTACGGAGAGACCACTGGTCCCCAGGGCTAGAGTAGGCACTACGAATCAGTAACCACCTGAACGTCAACGTTGAGTCGCCCCCAGCTTACGTCACCGCCAGGGGCGTTCACACGGTCAACGCTGCATCGCCGTTGCATTTGACGCCTCTTGCTTGCCGTCGCACGACTGGAAATCTTGAGAAATCTTGAGCTGCTCCTGTCGCAATGTCTTGAGGGGTCGTGCCTGTTACTCAATTGACTCGTTTCATTCATGATGGTCCGAAGGGAATGATTGAAGGAAGGACGTCCAGGTTGGGCGAACGGAGCCGGAGGCTTGTGACTAGGTTGGCTCCGCCCCGCGGGTGGAATCCTGAAGAGAGGCCGCACTCTTGATCCCTACCGATAATCTTTGAGCTGCAGACGAAATTCTGTCACGTAGAAATCTAATGATGCAGCCAGATGTGCCGTTCGCTCCTCACCTCATTTTTGTTGCTTGAATCCCCGACGCTTCTTTGTCTTGTCGCAGGTAGTTGCCTGCCGAATTGTTCGCCCTGTGGTCTTCAAACCCAACAGCTTGCCCACTTGGTGTCCACATTACGCGTTGATCTGCACCTTCGGGTTTACGGCAGCCGCGTTTTTGCCGCTCCGACTGACGAGCCATCGTCGGCATAAAGCCATCTGGCGGCTACCAGTCTCGTCCTTGCCCGAGAAAGTGACCGCCATCTCAGCTTGCGAGAGTCATAGTATGCGGCAGTGGGCACACCGCCCGTAAACACGCGATGGACGGCTCATATGGCAACGTCTTCGGGGGGACACCTCCAATGTTAGTTGACATGGCTCCTTGCGACAGCAATTCGTCGGCGAACGCTAATGTTGGTGCTTTTGCAGGTCGCCGGATACACCTTCCAACAACAGCGAGCAGTACAAAGTGAACGTAAGCCGTTCAAAGACGAGGAAATGGGCCGAGTTCAAGCCGGCGAACTACGACGGTGACGACTGGGGCGCCGACGACGATGAACTTGACGACACACCGCCGCCGCCCCATAAGCACCCAATGGGCCCCCGACAGCCCTCCGTGCCCCTTCCGTCCGCGAGGCAGTTTACATCAGTGGGGTCACCCCCGACATTGCAGCTCCAGACACAGCGGATTGCCTCGTCCCCGACGGCCCCGGCTTCTGCAAACGGCGCATTAGAGCGGACGGGGATGGACCATCTCGTATCACCGCAGTCGGCAATTCCCCAGAGCGCTGCCGCGACAGTTTCCAGCGTTCATTCGAGCAACCCACCACCTTCCACCGAGGTTCTCCCCGTCAGGACCAAGTCTCCTCCTGCGCCCCTGAGCGCAGGACATACCCCAACACGGTTTCCCCCGCGGAAGAGCAGCATGGGCGCGCACGACGCGCCGATTCTAGCGCCATTGGCCGGGTCCACACCAGGCTCCAGGTCCAGCTCTCGCCCAGGATCCAGCCACAACAAGCAGTTCGCGGAAGGGCGGTCTGCGTCTCCTGCAAATGCCCGGTCCCCGCTGACATCACCGGCCAAGCCCCTGCCGTTTGTAAGGCCGGCGGATATTTACCGGCGGATGGAGGAGGAGAAGGAAAAAGAACGACGGCGCTCGATGGAATCTGGTGGCAGGCCAAGCCTCGATGGTGTCAGGAGCAGCAGTCGTGTGGGCGAGCGGCCGGAGCCCAGTGCTCTTCCCAGACCCCAGCCGGTCGTGCAAGTGCAACACAAACAAACAGAACAGGTGGAGGAGACCCAAGAATCTCAACCCAGCCGAAATTTGCGTCCCAGTCTCGCGACTGTTGCGGAAAGGAAGAGCGAATATGGCTTGGAGGGACTGATTGACAGTTACGGATCTGACGATATGACGGCCGATCCTGAGCCTGCCGCATACCGGGTTGCTGCATTGGAGCAGCCAGCGCCGTCGGCACTGGAGCCTGCGCAGGACTTGCGTCGCTATTCTACTAGTCCTAAGCTCCCTGAGTTGGGCCGCATGTCTATGTTTGGCGACGACTTTTTCTCGACTTCATCGAGACTTTCGTCTCAGCCTCCTCCGATGCCAGATACGTCGCACCTCTTAGCTGTGTCCACTCAACAACCGGCTCCTTCAGCCAAGTCTGCAGCCAGTGTGCAGGAATCCACCGATGTCGTGCAGGCTGATAATGCAGCTGTCCAGTCAGCACAGGCAACCACTGAGATCCCGACGATCCCCCCGCCTGAGAATGAACCCAGCCCGAGCGATGCAGCACCGCCAGACACGGAAACTCCTCGGCAGCAGGCTCCCGCTGCAGAAGCAGTCCGGCATTCCGCATCAAGTCCTGAGAGCAAACAAGCCACACGGCCGACTTTGCCTGGTGGTTGGGTCACTGAGACCCTCGAGTCGCCGGGTGAGGCACACCTCCTAGCGGGACCCGTTGCTTCTCGGACCGTATCGCGCAAAGGTATCGGAAGCGGCAATATGTCTCTATCAACAAAGCCAACGCATGACCCTACAAGCGACAGTCGCAGTGAGGCAGTTGCTACAATCTCTCAGCAGTCCACACCTTCGCCCACAAACTCTCAGGTTGCGCTTCCTCCACTTAGGACCAGCAGCCCCCCTTCCAATGCTTCTGTGCAGACGGCATCCGGCCAGATTGCGCCGCAAGCAGAGAATGCCAATGCGGCTTCATCAGTTAACAAGTCAGAGGATGTGGAAGCTGTGGCCTCAGAGTCGGAATTGGCAAGCCCGGTGCCGACTATAGCTGCTGAACACGATCCCGAAATCATACCCACAGCACCACTGAATCCGAGCCGAAGCGCTCAAAACGTCGGTTTGCAGGACCAATTTGTGCCTCCACAAAGCTTTGAGACCCGCTCAGCCTTGGACACTACTAATAGCTCCCCGGTCAAAGAAAGCGACATGCTGAGGGAGGAAATTATCAAATCACTTAGCCCATTAGGCCCGTCAAGAGATTACTCGGAAGTCACAGGGGACGACACAGACGCCTACTATGCCGCGGCTGGCGGTACTGTGCGCGAGAGTACCTATCTGGGCGATGTTTATGGAGATTACTGGGCGGAGAGTGACGATAAACCGACGGTGGTTACAACCATTCCTGAGACTCAGTCCGACTCGCAAAGAGCTGCAGACGGTTCATCTACCGCTGCGCAGACATCAGTACCTCCGTTGCCGGCAGCTCCTGAGGAGCACCAAACTCCACCTTCTTCTGCAGGATCGGAGGAGAGGACTCCGGGCGGTACACGGAGGCGGTTCTCATGGGAAACTGAGTCCAGGGCGGCAAACTCGCAAATCCCCACTCCAGTGGCCGTAGCGGAACAGAAATCGACTCGCGATGAAGCAGCAAGCCAAGTGCCTGTTACAGAACCGGCACCAGCTGCTCCTGCGGGGCCCTCATCATCACCAGCCCCCAAACCTGAGACCACTGGCCTGTCTATTCAGACGTCCGGCGGTATTTCTCATCAGGTATCGGGCGCCAGTACTCTTCCGGCGAGATCCACGGATGGTCCCATAGAGCCGCCTTCGCCGATCTCAGTTCTGTCAGAAAAGAATGAGCAACCGGACGATAGCTACAAATTATCTATCCCTGAGGACAAGGTCTTGGTGCAGCCCCCCACCATTCCACTATCCATGTTTACGGTACCAAGCGAAGCCATCGCAGAACCCGCCGATTCTTATGCCTCACCATCCCAAGCAACTCCACCTCCAGCCGAGCCCAGCTCACCAACGACGAATAAACTACTCAGCATCATGACTTTCCGCCAGATAATGGACCTACCGGTGCCATCAGAGAGAGTCAGGTCGTTCAAGGAGACACGATCGCAGTTTGCAGCTATTGACACCGGTCTGAACGACTGGATGTCGGCTATGGCTTCACACCACCCCGAGCACGTGAACACCTCGTCATCGTTTAGGGCTGGGTTGGTAGGCTCTGGTGGCATAGAATCGCAACAGGTTGGGCAGGCGCCATCGCAGGTGAATGTGCATGCATCGATTTTCCATCAGCACAATGCCAGTACGGCGGCCTTCGGGCACACTGCGAGGCCGGCACCAAACATACCGATGCCCCCTACACCACCACACGGTTCCCCACTGGGTCATTCGGGTGCCCAAGTCGCCCAAGTCGGGGCCAAGAGCAAAAAGCTGTTGATGGCTGCGGGCAAGGCCGGCAAGGGGCTGCTAAGCAAGGGGAAAAACAAGCTGAGCGGAACCGGAGACAAGGTTTTTTTTTAATTCTTAACTGTGTCATACATTGATGATCGACGCTAAGCATTCTTTCGACCTTTGTCTGGTCAGGACTGCGGGACTTGTACTAGAACACACATTATCCTCGGGGCAGCGTTGGGCGAGTTTCTTCAATCTTTGATGTTGAGTATCTTCAGCTTTTGTTGTTGGGGGGTTCGGATGGAAGCAGCGACAAATTATCTAGTTCAGTCGAGTGCCCGGTTGGCAGCCCTCTGTGTTTCTGTCCATTTTTCTCGGGTTGCTTTATACATGGCTGGTTGAACGACAGTGATGACGGAAATAATGGCTGTTGGATGAATCTAAACAAGGACTTTTGATACCTCTTGAAGTCGCCCTTTTACAAAAGGCTGTGCGTCGGAAAACAAACCGAATGGGTACCTGAGTACTCCCAGCCACCCAGAGAAAAGAAAAGGGTGACGTTGCTGTCTCGGAACCATGACTTAACCCTGCTGTGTCGTCGATCTTTCGGTCGCCGCCGACTCGGGAGCTTTCCTGCTGGAGCGGTTCTCAAGCGATGGAACATTGGAAACCCACCTTACAGGGCGCATTCCCGACGAACACGGTCCCCACGCGTGCAGTAGTGGGCATTAGGCCACCTATTAATATCGCGTCCCGTCTCCTGCCCAGTTCGCTAACGGCCTTCCGCAGAACGACGAATCGCTGCATCAGGTTGTCGCAGCACCCGCAACAAGCCAGGACGCGGTCGACGTCTCAGCTTGAAGGACCATCAAGGAATGGTAGAGGTGCATCAGCAGGGCTGGTTGCGCCGAAGAGCGCTGCTGTGGTAAAACGTGATCGAAGAGCATCGTGGGCGAGCGCCTTGCTCAGCCTCCAACTGCCAAGTTAGTGCAACGGATCAGGCCCCCAGTTCGAGGACTCAAGCCCGTAACTCACCCCTGCCACTCCCTGCCGTTGGTCAGCATCATCAGAGCTTTCGATTTCCCGACCCCGACCCCTACCTACCCCGACTGGATCGACAAGGGTCGGCTCTCGCAATTACCAGAGCGGCTTCAGAAAACTTCAACCACGTCCCTTTGCCGTTTCTACCGCACCTCCTTACGCGCATCACCACGCTCGACTTCCGACCTGGCTCACACGGCGGCCATTCCTCGACCGATACTCCTTTTCCTCCGCCGCGGCCGGTCATTGACGCGGCAATCGTATGCAAGCGAAGACACAGCGTCAGCTCCAGTGCTCTGAAGTCCCGTCAGCACCCACCGCGACTGTCAGATTGAACCGGCGTCGCGCTCATCAGAAAATTCTTCGCAAAAACGGGAGCTTTCCAGCGAGCTCCACAGCCGAACACCAATTAACAACCACTAGCCCTCCAAAGACCAGCCCGCGGCTGCGCTTGTTGTAGGGAGCAAAGTTTCGACTTACAGGTCAAGAACGGGCCACCCGCCGGCCTGGGTCCACCCGTCGCCCCCGATCCGCAGCGTCGTGACAGGGAGCTCGCCGTAAACGCGGCGCGGGGATACTTTTACACAAAAGCATCGGCGGGGACGGCAGATCGGACAGTACTACAGCGGAGAGCAGCGATCGCACAAACGCCGCCAACGAAAGAGACGGCAGGAGTCATTACCTCGGTGGAACGCCCAGCCGGCTCGTGACACGGTCCGTCTCGGAAAACCGTCCCATCGCGCCTCCGGCCGTTGCATCTCAATCGCAATTGCCGTCGCGGCCTCGGTGGCAACCATTGCTTTCTTCGATGGCCACATACGCGCAGAGCCAAGGGCCCCCTTCGGTTGGTAACCACCCGCAACAGCAGTATTATCAGCACGCCCTGTCACAGCAGCAGGGACCGCAGGGCCAGCCGCAATCCAGTTCAAATGTACCACAGCGAGTGCCATCGTTTGTCCCGTTACCGCCAATCCGCCGGGCTTCGACTTTTGGTTCCTCGCTCCGACTCTCTCTTGATTCCCCTGGCGGGTTTTCAGCTGACATGGAGAGCCAGCTCCATCAAGCGGGGCATTCGCAGCAGCTGAATAGCGCACCACCACACAACTCGCAGGCCCCGCCTCCAACAGGCGGGCATCCAAACCAAAATCAAATGATGGGCGGTCCTGGCGCCCAAGGCACCCAGCATCAGTTCATGACTGGGCCTCCGCCGCCCGGAATGCCGGTCCAGAATGTTTACCGGCCAACGCAGGCTTCGATGTCCGACCAGCAGCAGCAGCCCCCGCCCGGCCCACAGGGCATCCCGCGGTCCAAGTTCGCCAGTGGGCTCGCCCCGCAAGGGCCCGCGGGTCCTCCGGGTCCACAGCCGTCGACAGGCATGGGCGGCCGGCCTCCGATGATGCCGCCGCACATGGTGATGAACAGGCTCCCGCCGCAGCAGGGCGGTTGGAATCTCCAAGAGTCGCATCTCTCCGAGCCTCTCAACCAGTCCAATCGCCACCGCTCCAATTCCAGCAACGCCTCCTCCCAGCAACCATACTATGGATTTGATAAGGAAGCAGGCGTGCCGCCAACGACTGAGGCAGATGAGGCAGAAGACCGTTCTACGAGTCCGGCCCGGCAGCCCGATCCGAACATGCCGCCTCCGCAGATCGGACAAGCAATTTCGTACAACCCGGGTCCGGGCCCCAACCCTCAACACGCACCAGGCCCGCCTATTTCGCGTACCAACACTAACCAAAGTGACCTGCCGCCGCCGGGGCCAGTCTTTCCTGCCGACGAATCGCGAAGTCGCCGACAGTCTGGAATCTTTTCGGGGCTTGCCAGCATCAAGGGGCGGTTCACCGGCGGCCATGCCCATGAGGATGGCGGCCATCCTACTGGAGATGGTGTATCTGAGATTAGCGTCGTGATGGAGGAAGGCAGCCCACAGAAGAAGCGAAGTGCATTTTCTCGGCTGAGGACGACAGAGAACGCTGCGGACCACCAGCCCCCACACAGTCAGGAGAGCATCATTGCGCATAGCTCTGGCACCCCGCCTGTTCAGTCTGGGGATGCGCCGACGCCGGATTTCCCGCCCCCCGAGAAGAAAAGAAGCTTTTTTGGTGCCATCAGCGACGGCTCGGCTCCGGCTAAGCTCAGAACCTTGAGGACTGATACGTCGCGAATATCGGTTTCGAGCACCACAGATCCCGGCGCTGCGAAGAAAGGCTTTTCTGCCCTCGTTGGCAAGTTCCGACCTGGAAATATGAAGGGGAGCGTGAGCCATGATAGTCCAAAGTCCGCTGGACCGAGCCCTTCTGCGCCAAATGTTTTCATCCCAGCCTCCGCCGGCCCGACCAATCACATGCAGCACCCGGCTTTGCAGTCTCCCATGGTGCAGAGCCCTGTCGCTCAAAGTCCATTGGCACAAAACCCTCCCATGCAAGGTGCTCCTCCGCAAGGCCCTCTTGGACAGAGTCCTTTCGGACAAAGGCAGGCTGTTCAGGGCTCTCCCGCTCAGGGTTCTGTACAGCCGAATCCTCTTGGACCTGGTCCGCCGATGTTGGTAAAGCCGCTTCCCTTGGGCCCAGGTCAGGGTTCGCCCGGTCCTGGGGGTCCCGGGGCTCCTAGAGCCCCTGGCGGACCCGGCGGACCCAGTGTGCTCGGTGCACCCGGCGCACCGGGTGGGCCTGGGGAGTCGGGAGGACCAAACGGAGCAGCTGGCAGCCCTCAACTGAGTTCTATGGCTCCTCCGCCCCCGATCGGGCGTGGGAGAAGTGACAGCACCTCGAGTAACGCCAGCGCTCGTCCCTCCACCCCTGGCAAGACCAGCCAAGTGACCTTTGCCTTGCCACCTCCACAGGGACCTCAGGCAAGCGGGCAACAGGGAACCCTAGCGGATGTTGATAAGACAAGAAAGACGAGCGGTGGGATATTTGGTTTTGGAAGGCTGAAAAAATCAGACTTGAAGCCGGCTGAGTCTTCTGGGCCGCATCATTCCAACCCTCCGGCACCCGTTCAAGGTCCGCCAGGCCAAGGATTTCCGGGGCAGATGGGGCGCGGCCAGCCTCCCCAAGGCTTTGGTCCACCGGGTCAAAGCCTACCGAGCCAAACAATGGGACGTGGACAAGGACCTCAAGAGCAGCAGCTAGCACCGGGCCAGGGACAAGGCCAAGGACTAAGACCTGCGTCTCAGGGACCACCAGGTCAGCAGAGGCCCCTTTCTCAGGGACTGCCGGGCCAAAGGCCTGCTTCTGAGGGCCTTCCTGGACAGCTTGGGCGCGGCCAACCTTCACAGGGCCCCAACCCGTCGACCCAGCCCCTACCAAGCCAGATGGGACGCGGCCAAAATGCCATGGCGCAGATGGGACGTGGTACAGTCCCACAAGACCAGGCACCGCACGGTCAAGCCCCACCGATTCTGATGGGTCGGGGCCAGGGACCGCCGCCATCATTCCCACCTGGCCAAATGCCCGGCCCGTACGGCATGCAAATGCTTGGGCCTGATGGGAGGCCAATCGTTGTTCAGGCCCAGTTCAACCCGCATACTGGTCAGTTTGTCGTGCTGCTGCCCCCTGGAGTGCCGCCACCAGCGAACGGCGGTCAAATGATGCCCTTCCCACCGGGTCAGATGCCACAACTATCAGTTTTGCCTCCCTTGCCGCAAAGCCGGCCTTCTAGCCAACACGGCGATTCGACGGCTAGCGCCAGTCAGCAGCATCAGTTGCAGCATCAGCACTCGCACATGAATGGTATTCATTCGCATTCGCCGCTGTCGCAGTCCGTATCCGCCTCTGATAACGCGAAACCAAAAGACTCTCCTGTCTCGCAGAGGTCACAGCTTGCCATCTCACCGCTCGAGTCTCGGGGTTCGTTGAACACCACGCCAGTTCAGTACAAACAAGCGGTTCCTCCCCCGCAAACTCTACCTGCTCGTAAACCGGTGCGGTCATCGCAGGATAGTTCTGCCAATGAAGGACAGCGTGGTCATCGATCATCCTCGATTTCGTCTCAACCTCAAGCTCCCTCTCCGGTTACACAGGGGTCGCCTAATACGGAACATTCAAAGAGATTTTCTGGCTCTCAGCAGCAGAGACTGTCTGTTCAACAGCAACAACCACCTCAGGGAGCAGCTCTGGGCAGCCAAGCCGGATCGTCCCCACGACAGTCGATGCAGAGTATCCAGCAGCAGCAGCAACCTCAGCAACCTCAGCAGCAGCAGCAACCTCAGCAACCTCAGCAACCTCAGCAACCTCAGCAACCTCAGCAACCGCAACAACCGCATCAACAGCAGCAACAGCCACCAAATCAGCAGTTCGGGCATGTCCCTGGCGGCCCGCCAGGACCGCAATTGGTTCCTGCTCAGGGCTTGCCACCTGGACAGATTAGTCGTGTCCCGTCTTACGCCTCGAACGCAACCGCACCTCCACCAGGTGCGCCGCAAGGTCAACAGCTGCCTCTCAACGGTCTCCGCCAACCTGGAATGACGATGGCCGTTCCAAAGGAAGAGAAGCAGAGCGCATTTTCAAAGTTACTCAAGGGAGCCAACAAGAGCTCTAGCCCCATGACCCCAGGGCAGGAAAAGAAGTCGTTCTTCGGCTTCAGGAGAGGCGAGCCTAAGCAGGCAGAGGCACAAGCCCGCCCTCCCCAGGCACAACCACAAGCCCAGCAACAGGCCCAACAACAGGCCCAACAGCAGAGTGGACAACAAATGCCGCCGCCAATGCAGCCTCTCCAACCCCAAATGACAGGTCCACAGCCACTTCGACCCCAGATGACAGGGCCCCAGCCACTTCGGCCGCAACTGACAGGACCGCAGCCGCTCAGACCTCAAATGACCGGCCCTCAGCCGTTCCTTGTTCAGCACCAGAACCCGGGCCAGGGTCCTCAGCAACCACAGGAACTTCGGCATTTCTCCCTCCCGCAGATGGTGCCCCAGATGGGCCGTGGGACCGGGGAGCCTCAATATGCGCAAGTTCCCATCCCGCGCAGCTATGGTTATGTGCAAGCGGAAGGAGGCGTGTCTTCGAACCCGGCCCCCTACTTCGTTGCCGCCCCGATGCAAGGCTTTGCTCTCCCTCCTGGACAGATGTTCCACCCTGGGATGATGATGCAGCAGCAGCAGCAGCAGCAAATGTGGGCTCAACAAGGCATGCGTCAGGTTTGGGTAGGCCCTAATGGTCAGCCGATGAACCCGAACAACGCGGGAGGAGCCCCTCCTAGCAATCAGCAAACGGCGCCTTCTCCGACTCCAGAACAGCAGCCCCCCCAGCCTAGCGTTAGTCCTGCTCCTCAGGCATCTGACCAAGGCCAACAACACCCGGCACAAACGCCTCCCCAGCCCGAACAGCAGTCACAGTCAGGCCAAAACTCCCAGCCGACTCCTATCTCTCCCCAGCCCTCGGTTATGTCGCAGCTTGTGTCTCCCGCGAGCGTGACGTCTCCTGACAACCACTTCCATTCTCGTCAAGACTATGGCCATCCTACGCCCGTCACAGCGCACGGCAATACCCCTACACCACCACCTCAGCTTCGGCATCCTGGCTCTCCACAAGGCTACCCGATTCCCCACTCGAACTTTTCTCCCATCAACCCTGATGCCGCCAATTTGCCGAATCCACCTCTCCCTCAGGGGGCAGCTGCAGCACACCTCAGCCGAGCTGCCAATGGAGGAGGTCTTGTGCCCCAGCGCCAAAACAGTACTGTTAGCCAGATCTCTCTCCATCCTGGGAATCAGCCTCAGGCGTCCAGCTACAACTCTCCTGTATCTCATGTTAGCCCCCCCGCTCAGTCCCCCAACACGCCGAGCCCCCAGATCACCCCGGAGAGGGCGGTCAGCCCAGAGCCGGTACCAGCACCTGCTCCCGGCATGACGCTGCAGGACTCGAGAACCGTCAGCCCTGAACATCTGAGCCAGGCCTTCCCTCCTCCGAAGGAGATGAAATTGCACATTCAGCCACCACCGCACAGTGAAGAGAGGGATGATCGCATGGCTCCATACAGGAAGCACGCCACACAGGACTCTCGGAACTCCCTCCAGGTGCAACCGCAGACCCCACGGAATGTTGAGGAGGATAACATCTACGATGCGACTCCCAGAACCTCGACTATTCCAGAGAACTACCGCGAGGATGGCCCAAGGAGAAACGGTATCTCCGCGGCTGAACCCAAGTCGCCTGGCCCGTCTCGAGGAATTACCACCCCTGGGTCTCCTCCTGGGGCCGTCAAGCCAGCTCACACGCCGATGGGCGGGGAGCGTACCAGCACGCACTCGAGTGCGCACTCCAAGTCGATCTCAGATGCCAGCGTCGTCAGCAACCGTGTGGTCATTGCCGAACCAAGCAACGCCGCTACGAATGGCAACAACGACGACACCCCTCCCAAGGCCATCTCGACTGACCGCGTTCTCTTTGAGGAAGCCAAACGCCATAAGCTACTTCGTGAGCAGGAAGAAAAGATTCCCGTGTTCGATCCCGAGCCCGACCTGGTGGTCATGACCAACACGAAGAAGGACGAGGAGTTACCGCAGATGAGCGCTACGAGCTACCCCGGCCAAGAGTGGAATCCATACGAGGCCGGGTATGGTGACTGGGAGGAGTGATCGCTTCTTCGCCGAGAGAGCCTCAGCTCATTGCATTCCCTTTTTTTCTTTGCTCATCTTCATCGACAACTTTTCTATTGTTGAACCATCACATACTCTACGGACTTACGATACCTTTTTATCCACATCAGCCAGCCAGCAAGCTTGCTATACCGTCAGCTTATTTGTCTTTGTTTATATACCTCTTTTTGAATTGTCTTACCAGATGGGATTGGCTGGTTAGCGGATAGGCTCTCCTTTGTCAGACATACTGGCCTATCCAGTCTATTTGTTTTGTCAAGAGGGGTAGGCCGGTGGGAGGGTCCCCAGCGGACGGTCGTATAAAACAGTCACCGTTATCGTCTTGGATGTTGTTTTCGTTTCACTGTTGCTATTTTATGGAACACGCTGTTGTTATTTAGAGTCATGGAAAAATGAATAACCCGTTGCGGCCACGCAACACAAACCAAAGGAAGCGTCCCGCATCCAGCGGGGGTCTGTTATTTATCCTGGAAGAGGGAATGCCCTTTAGTCTAAATTATAATACCTATTCGTTAGTTCCCGATGTCCTGTCCCTCGTCTTCGTGTCTTGCAGTTCCGAGATCTTGGTCAAATTTCGACGGCGCCGCAACTCAAAGTACCTGAGCAGAACGTGGCGGGTGATATGACCTCCATATTCAACACTATACACCAAAGCTATGTATAACTAAGCCAAAACAGCCAGCCTCCCTTACCATATCCAACCGCCCCTCCAGACCATTATGACCAATAACCTCGAATGCACCCCGATTGTCTATCATACACGCAACTGTTGGTCCCTTTGCCTCAGGATTAAAAAATAAAAGGAAATGAGGATATGATATGCCCGCGCATGCTCCCAAAATGCCGTACTTCACCCTGATAGCCTCTGCTTTAAAATTGAAACCTGTGTAAAAAATAGCCCGAACGCCTTCTTGCTTTGCTGTATCGAAACGGCTCCCACCCTGTCATGTCGTTGAAACGAACGTTGATCATGTAACAACGTCGCGGGCGGCATCGACAGAAAGCAAATATTAAGGTACTGTTTCGCCAAGGTGACTGTGTCTTGCTGCTAAAGCCGCTCCTGGAATCGTGACCGATAGACGCTGTTCATCGGCGGGAGTCTTTGAGCTCAGTGAGTGTGCCGAGTCGCGAATATTCGCTGCTGGACCGCCCCCAGCCGTGGTGACCGGGGCACCGTTGTCGGATGCGTAGATGCTCTCGGCACGAAGCTGTGGTATTGGGGTCATATCTTCCGACCTTGCTTCTTCGATCTCGATCCTGGTGTCAGCCCCATCCTCGAGCGAAACCTCTGTCAGCGGCTCGGCAGGCCGCTCTGGCAGAGGCGGCTTCTGCTCTATTTCCCCGCTCGGTCGCGGGCTCGGGGCAGCACTCTGATTGGAATTATGGTGGCCTGCGGGCACCACCCCTCCCCCGATGCGACTCCAGAACATCTGCTCTCGCAGGCGGACACTCTCCTCCCAGGCAGCCTTCTCTGCGTCTTCATCATCGGCGCGCCAGTGGCCATCCTTGACGATGCGAAGAAAGCCGAGAAAGTCGCAGGTAGACCGAACACGTACCAGACAGTATCTACACAGGGGATATCCGCTCTGCGTAGAACCGGACTCGCTGGTGCGAAAGCGGTGTGTCCGGAGATATTCTTCATCTTTCCGAGACTCACCGCACAAAGAGCAGGGGTAGAGCTCCGGTCTGATGATCCGGCCAAACCTGCCAGTACTTGCCGCCGGAATCGGTTCCACGACCAATGAACCATCTATCATGGCGGTAAGCACGCCCCGGCGGGCAAGCCAGGAAAGGCCCGGAGCCGTGTCAAGCCGCAGAGTCGGCTCAATATCCTCAGTTAAAACCCTCTTGTAAAACTTAGTCTCCTTGAGAGGGGGGAAGATAGTAGTACCTCCTACCGAGCCGACACTGGTGGTGGAGCCTGGTGTGACAGGTGTCTGCGGAGAGCTCGCTGGAGATGTCGCAACGGTGGAAAGAGACGAATTTGACCCGTTCGAAACCGGAACTTGGGACGCTATTGACCCAAGGCCAAGACCGAGAGATGTGAGTCCAGGTGCGGGAGGTCCAGATGAGAGCCGCTGACCAGAAAGCCTTTTCGATGTGCGAATCAGATCTTTAAAATCGGCATATGAAGACAGGTCGGTACGGAGAACGGGTTGCAACAGGTGCGTGAAGCTGGTGGGATAGGATGGGGAGAAGGGTTCCGGTAAGCCGTGATGTTGCACACCATGGGATGGGTGTTCTTCTTGGACGTCGAAGTTGTTGAAGCCTGGGGACGAAGGAATCGTAAGGGGGCTCTGCTCTTCTTTCTCGGTACTCATCTGCTCCATGACATGCTTCAACTCGACAAGCTGCTCCTGCTGCGACTTGAGGAGAAGCTCGGTGTCGGCAATCTGCGCCCTCAGTTGGTCATTTTTGCGCTGCAAAGCTTCCTGCTCCATCCGTGCCTCCTCCTTGGCTGTAATAACCATCTTGTTCGCTTCCTCAAACAAGGCGGTCGTTAAATTCTCCAGCTCTTGTTCGATCTTCCTTTTTTGCTGCTCCATGTCGAGACGAGCCTTCTTTTCCTCGGCGACGCGAGCCAGCATGTATGCCTTTTCTGTCTCTACCGTCTTTCGCTTCACCCATACATCGCCGGCCAACATTTCCCTCTGCTCCTCGATCTGCAGCTCAAGCTTCCGAATTGTATCGCGGGAGTTCTCCAACTCTGCCCGCGTGGCCGACAGATTGTCATCGAGGGTCGTCTGGTGGTTGATCGCATTGATGAGCTTTGTGCTAAGGGTGGCGACCTCCTGGTCGAGGTCTGGGTGGTGCGGGCTTGTCATCGGATCGGTGAAGGCAGGGCTCATGGCCCGGCTGCGAGGATCCGGAATGGTGCTCATGTCATTGTCGTCGTCCAGGTTCTGTTGAGAATAGACTCGTCTATGCGGTGTCGACGGGTTCGAGGGTGCAAGATCGCTGATGTGAGGCAATTCCGAGGTTGAGGACTGCTTGAGGTGCGATTGCGGGGGCTTTGGCGATGCCGACCGTAAGATGCTGGAAAGCGACCGACCGTGACCGAAGCGTCCGCTGCTCGAAGGCATTTGGTGAGCGGCCCAACCAGCGACGGTGACGAAACTGTAGGAAGAACAATCCGTCAGCGAAAAACCGCCATGTGACGTGCTCCAGTGATGGCGGGCGGGATATTAAAAAACACCACCAAGCTCGCGGCAGGCCGCCTGGGGCAGGCACACCCCGTCGCAGAACCGGGTCACCCGAAGAACCCGGGTAGCCAGATCAGCATCGGAAGAAAGCGCACTTACTGCGAATCCATTTGGCGAGGGACCGCACCAAAGCTGGCGGGTCCTCGGGCACGGTGAGATCGTCAAAGGTTCCTTTCCACGTTCCTCGGGACCGGCTTGCTGCAAGGGGAAGTCGCGTCTTGCCGGAGCAGCCTTGGGTGAGCACGGGCGATTGAGGTTCGGGAGTGTCCGGCCGAGGGCACACGGTGGAAAGTCGTCGCTATCAATCGCACCTCCCGAATGAAGCTTGAAGAGCAATTGCTTGCTGTTGCGAAGCTTGACCGGAGGCGGATGGGAAACAGCAAGTCGAAGACTGCGCGGATTGCAGCAATCGGGTCCTGGGCAGGACGCTTGCAGGTAACCTGGCAAGGATACACCACGACAGGGCGATAACTAGCGAATAGTACCCCAGACTCTGCGGTGGATAACCGTGGGTCCAAATAGCTTACATTGGACAGGCTCACTCAGCCTCTATTCATGGACCCTCTTTCTCTTCTTTATTATCCACACATCTGCCCTTTTTGTTTCCTCGACTACGGAGTGCAGTGTGCGGATTACGCGGTGCATACATATATGTAGGACATCGTGCATCACGACCGTTCCTGAAGGCTGGCGTTGGCCAAGGCTGTGCAGCGTCATCGGATAGCCCGGGGAAGGTCGCCTTACTGTGGTTAGCACCACCGACTTGCCACCTCAACAATGCTTGTCGAAAAAGGTGGGCGAACCAAGCGGCCGGCGCCAGGCCTTTGAAAGCGAGGGGCCAGCCCAGTGTGCACAAGTCGCTGGCGAGCAGACATGTGCTGGCACAAATCCCTTCAAGACAAACAAAAAGCAAAAGAAGGAGCCGCGCAAATCTCTTGTTGTTTTTTTTCTTCCTGCGCGCATAAGGAAGTCAGCGTCATTCTGACAAGGAATCCAGGATTTCCCGTTTCCAGCGTGCCGCAGTGTCGCATCTTTGCGGACCGCAGGCTGGTCAAAGCGGCAAAACAGACCTCCCAACCTGCTTTTGAGAGAATGAAGTCAATTGGTTGGGAGCTCCCCGTTTGCCGCACCCTGCAGCAGCAGTCTCTCGTTAGCAATGTGCTGACAATCGGCGCCCGGCTTCCCAACTAGAAAGTAAATGAAGCGTCAGATACGCCTCAGCTATAACTAAAGCGCCAGTTAATAGTGTACTGACGCCAACAATGGGGCCTTCGTGGTCAAGATGATCAATTGGCCAGGAGGGTTGCATCTGAAAGGCCCGGAGTTCTGGGAGCTTGGTGCCGGACCCGTCGTCTTGGCGGAAACGTAAATCCGGAGATCAGGTGCAGCCCCGGAAGAATTTTGCCCTGTTGTGCTGAACAAGCCAACGTCACGCACAGTGGAGCCCAGAGTGCACTCCAAAGGCTTGGCTCTGGAATGGAACGCTCGAAGGTGCATATAACCATCAATTCTTGATCCAAGCTTTTAGCAGGGAGACACTGCTGTCTTCTGCTTTTGGTAGGTAGGCGTCGACGAGAAAGGGAAAGTGGGAGGGGAAGTGAGACACGAATGAGGTGTCCGATTCTGCCATCGCAACTGGATGTGTTCCAAAGACGTGATCCCTGAATTGTGTCTACTGTGTAGTAACCCAAACTCCGTGTTCGAGAAAAAGCAATCACTGCACTGCGGCCTAGGATCCCATACGCAACCTCACGGCATAGGGCGACGGATGAGCGTCTCATCCATCATGCATGGAAGAGCCGGAGAGGAAAGAGATCGTCAGCAGCTTCACAGTGTCATCCCAATTCGCCACGGTTTTCCGTTTCATAACAAAGGAATCCAAGTATGTCTGGACACACTCCCGCTCAGAGTCTCTCAGTAAAGTTCTTCCCACCCGCACGCCCTCACAACCCCGGCACATCTGCAGCTCTTGGCTCTTGACTGCTCGTTCGGAAACGACGGGATCGTGACGATGCTCATGACCGCATTCTGAGATTGTAAGTCTGCTTCAACACCGCCGATATCGAAATGCGGGCACACCCGACGTGCCCTTGTTCGGGAAACGGCATTTAACGCTCAAATTACTGAGCACAATCCCGTGTCTCTGCCCCTACCGTCAAGGCGAAGTCCCATGACCGCCTCAGAAATCGCACCAGCAATGCAGTTTCCCATTACAGTGCAAGGCAAATGATAGAGCCCCTCCTTGAAGGTCGGGGCCGAGGTGAGATGCAGCCCCGCCCAGCAGACACACCGCATTAACCTTGTCACACGAAGTTAGGGCCAAATCTCATGATGCCGCCCCTTCCATACGCGAATCGCCCTGCCCGCGTCCCCTCGCCCGCAGCATTGCGGTCGGCTTGAGAAATACGGCGAATAGAAACAATGGCTGCTCGAGGTCTAGATCGAAACATTGTGCTTGAAACCTCCGGATCTGGCCTCCGGATCTGGCCCCCGGAGTGCAGGCCAGCCGCTTCAGCTGGCGAGCATGCGCCCATCCCCATCCGCCAATAGGCGTTGCTCAACACCTCCGCCGAATAGGTGTGATTCTAAGCTTCTAATTCGACAGTCCAGCTGGGCACTAGACCGTCAGTCTTTTTGACACGGGAGGCGTTTCCTTGGTGGGTGTTTGGATCGCGGCAGCTTCCCCTTGGAAATCGGGACAGCGAAAGCAGCTTGAAGCAGTCGAGAGCAGTCTAGAAACTCCGTTATCGATTCTTCTTCTTCAAGTTGGCATGGCCGCTTGCACAGCATATCCTTCGAGTTGGTCTCAGAACGATGCGCTGTTCGGGCCATCAGTGGCCGACCTTGCTCCTCCTGGGCTGGCTAACCGATCTGGTTTACAGCCAAACATGGCTGCAACGATTCGCCCGATGGTTATCGGACTGTGTACAACTCCAGATCGATGGCCACCGCTCCGGGGTGGGCGCCACCGACCCTGATCCCGTTCAGGTTTACGTGTACCGTCCGTCACCCTGGCCCGGATCTGGTACCACCCGGCCCGGAAGCTACAAGCTGAATCCAAGTATCCAAACGACAAGCCTTCTTCTTAGGTCTCTCCGTCAACGAGTTTGACCAGTACCCTCCTCGTCCAAGAGAGCTGGGCTGGTATATGTACCTGAAGCTGCCACGGAAGTCGTCTACACGGTACACACGGTACACATTCGGCCAACCACCACTACTACCACCGCTATCGAGACTCACAACTTGCCTGAGATTGCCTGCCAATGTGGCGCTGCATTCAGGGATTTTACTGCTGAGGTGCATGGTTTCGGTCCTGCACACCCTGACGGTTATGGTATTGTCTCGATGCTTTGTACCCGCATGACCACCATCGATGGCTGCTTGAGACATTGCAGAACGCCAACATGAAGAGGTATCTCGGCCCGTGCTGTTGAGGTAAACAACACGAGTGGCGGCCGACCTTTGCCGTGGGATATGACAAGTCCGGTAGGTTGTCGTAGCCGTATATATTCTCAAGCTGCCCTCGGATTCCTAGGGCACTTCGCTATCTCCTTCTCGGATATGTCTTCTCTCCTACCACTCCTCGCACCCACCAGTCTCCTGATCTACCTCGTCTTACAAGCGATCTTAGTCGTGACGATACCCAGCGTAGCACAAGATGTCCGCGCCTAACAACCACTTCGCCATGGGGGGTGTATCCTACAACGCGGAAGAAAGCGAAGGAGCCGACGAATTCCCGCAGTGGTATTACTTGGGCGATCCAATAGACAGTCGGCCTGACGCAGGGGACTCGTCAATTCTGGTGTGTAGATCGAATACCGGAAATCCCACCCAGAAAGGATACTAACGGTTCCATCGAAGATCTCGAGTTCCCCGCCCGAAGATACTTCAGCGAACACCGCTTATGCCACCGGGTTCAATACGACCCCATTCCCCATCACGACACCACTCGGTGTATACTTTCAGCCTCATCTAGACCCGGGTGAACCCCATTATGCCCCGGGGTATTCTGTCCTACTCGGCCCCGAGCCAGTCCATAATATTGGTAACATCGAAGCAATAGCCCCTCCGGAAGTCGAGATCCCAGCAGAACCATACGTCATCGTCCGGAGCGGCGCTCATCGCTGCGATTTCACCCTCGAAAATGGCAGGATCTGCGGAAAAGAGTTTGGCCGTGCAAACGAGCTCGTTCGACACAAGGAATCCGTTCACACTCGCCAGCGGAGTGTGACTTGTACCTTGTGTCGGATCTCGGAACGTTACTCGCGGCGTGACATCCTCATACGGCATTTGAGGAGGGCCCACCGTAAACAGAAGGGAAATCGGAAGAACATCGGCTAGAGCTCCCTCGAACCCCGGCACCTAGATTTTCCTTTCTTCATCTTTGGACCGGGGCGATGCCACCGGCTACCCGGGTAATAATCAAGGGCGTGTGTTTTTTTTTGTCACGGCCATACATGGTACTATACTACTACAGCTCGGGTGGTGCTATGTGTTGTGTGTTTCGGAGGGAGATAGGAACTAGATTCCGGTTTTGTCCTAGCCTTCTGTAGAGTCTTCGTAGTTGGCAAATTATCCTTGGTTTGGCATTCGTTATTTGTCAGTTTGCCTATCCCGTGTTCTAGTGTTTATAACCGCGAGTTTGGGTTTGGGAACACAGCTCTTTGCTTGGAACATGTTGCACAAGTCGACCAATTGAAAGAGTGGACAACCTTATCCGTGAGGCGTGTACTGTACATGCCCGCTGATGGCTTGCATCCGAACAGGACTTCTGAGAAGGGCCAGTGTGCCTTGCTTACATGATGATGGACCCTGAAAAATGTTGCAACGCACGAAGGGTCCCCGTTCCCTAAAAAGCAAGGTTAGCGTTGAACAAACATTAGTCCGCTTTATATCCGACAGCAAGGTCTGGCTTGCGTTGGCATACATTAGCGACCATTCTTCAAGCGAAGGGTGGCTTTCGTACCACCATGCCCATGGGATCAGCGGGTTCAATATTATATAACACGTGTGACGACACCGGTTGGGCGGAAATAATTGTTGATCCTTGCTCGACCAAGACATGAGCGTATCAAGTCTGAGCTGGCAAGGAGACGCATAATTTATAGCTCATACACTGTCATATAGACTTGATCCAGGATGCATTTCTATTACCTGAGCAAAGTTGACATTCGACTTGACAAAAGAAATTGAGATTTCCCCTTCCAAAACCACGTCTATCTGAGTTATAGGGAACACGCCGCCTTTCTTTTTCCCGGTCCTCCAACCAACTCCCATGGTCTTCATTATGTTGTTACAGATAGGAGAAGTACGACGACCAAAGGCATTATTATCCCGCAGCCGCCTCAGCAGATCCGATCCATCTTGTTCACAGATCAAATACCTGCTCAGAACTCAAACCCACCGGCGCCAGATGAAAACCAGCTAATAGACCCAAGGTAACCAAAACACTTGACTCAGGCTTTACGCAGAGGCTTCAGAGGCTTCGTCCTTCTGCGTAGCCTCGCTCTTCTGTGTCGCCTCATTGCCCTCGCTGGCCGGCTTCGCAGCCTTACCCTCACGCTCCTTCTCGCCTTCCACGCTCTTTTTGGGGGGCGGGATCGGTTCGTCCGCAACCAGGCTGCGCTTGGTTGTCTCGCTATCCACGCCTATAGAGTTTACGGATTAGTGCCAAGGCCTAGCTTGAAAATAAGGTCATTGCGTACCTTGAACGTCCGGGTGAGGAGGGGCAACCGCGGCATTTTCTTCCGGAGCACCGCCGTCAGGAGAGGGGATCTCGTTGCCATCGGCGTCGACAAGTCGCGTACGGGTCTCGTATCGTGTCTTAAACTCGACCTTGCCCTTGAGCGCCTCGACTTGCTCCTCGTTCAGAAGATTTCCATGCTGATCTCTATACTCAACACGCTCCTCACGGGACAAGATCTGGTGACCAGCCGGAAGGGGCGCGCCAGAAACAGCAGGCTCTGCTGCCAGAGGCGATACGCCCCCAATAGGTACCTGAGCTTGTTGGTCGCCCTGAGCCGGGGGAATCTGCGGGGCTTGTGATTGTTCAGGGGTCGGCACAGCTGCAACAGAAACGGGCAGCGAAGCGTACGCATCGTACTATTACCAGGTATATCAGTACATGTCCATGCTTCCCTCAAGGTATCTCAGGAAGAAGACCACTCACGCTATCGAGGAAAGTATTGCAGTCCCAATCCCAAGTGCTGAACAGCTTGACACGGTTGCATTCCGCCTTCGTCCAAGCATTGCCGTACGCCAGAGGGGCAAAAAGCCAGAAGACGACAACGGACAGGGCGAGAAGTACCGTGGCGCCAGTTCTGTTGATGAAGGGGCGCTCTCTCAGACCGATACCGGGAACTCTGGCAGTGACGAAGTCAAAGACCTGGCAGAAAGCGATGATGGCAAAGTACAAGGCGGGGAAGTAGTGATGAAGGAAGAGCTGACGCTGCATGAGATAGAATGGGAAGTAGTGGAGTGCCCAGCCCAACACAGAGGTGCCGATCTCGTAATCGAAGCGTTTGAAAGTCTGGTTGGAATAGTCGCCGCAGCTGCGCTGCCACCTAAGGATAGCGAGCCCCTTAAACAGAACATAGATGACCACTGCAGCAGAGGCACTCCACCAAATGAGGGGGTTGCCGATCAGGTAAATCTGGGTGTGGTTCTTGCCCCAGAAGTTAATACCGCGGCGGAGAAGAGGCCAGGCCTCGGGGCGGGAATCCCATGCGTGAGACTCGACAAGGCCGGCGTTTGTCTTCCACATAACCTTCTGGAGCTCCCAGAACTTTCCGAAGAAACCGGGGTTCGCGTAGTTCACTCTCTCGGCACCCTCGCCAAGCGAAGGGTGCTCATTCTGCTCAACGTACCAAACACTGTTGGGGAGAGTACCGCCTTTAGCGCAAGTGACTTCCTGCTGCTCAGAAGCCCAGTCCGGAAGCTTGACCTTGTGAGAGAACAAAACGCATCCGGTCATAATGTGAACAAGTCTGAACTTGGTGTCAATGGTGCGGACACGCTCTCTCGCGACACCACTTTTGGACTGCTTCTTGACGATCTCGACGCGGAAGAAGTCGTTGGCATCTCCGTCAAAGCCTTCGTATCCGTACGCCGATACCTCGTTCTGCCAGTCGACTTCCGTGACAGGAGGGCGGACGTCATGGGAGTGAAGGCGACGGAAGGTGTTGAGGTGGAACAGACGGAGGATGGAGCCGTCCTGAATATAGGGGAGCTCGGGAAGGTTGTACCACGCATTAGTTCCATTGATCGGTTCACCGTGGATGTCGAGCGGCTGGGTTTGGTTCTCGAGCAGCCAGATGTTGTTGTCGTCCTTGTGGGGATACAGTGTGATCTGTTGCTGCTTGGATCCTGTAGGGTACATCAGGGGGTGCGAGTGCAGATAACCACCCTGGGTATTGACATGTCTGATGCTGACTCGGCTGCCCATCAACACGTCGGCGGGAACGTCTTGCATGCCCTTGGAGTTCAGGGTCGACTGGAACTCAGAGCTCATGAAGCCGTCGCCCTCGCCGGGGTTGACGAGGCAGAGGAAGTGGATTCCAAACATGGCCATGTAGAAGGCCATGGGGATGACGATCAGGGAGAAGACACGGGCCATGAAGTGCTTGGAAAAGAGACGGACGGAGACATTCTGGTAGTCGCCGAGCATAACCCAGAGTTGGACCAGGGTCAGGGAACCGACCCAGGCGATGGTGAAGAGACCAACCCACTTGATGCTGAGAGTGATGCCCAAACCGAGGCCAGTCATGACCAGCCAGAACCACCAGCTAGGCTGGAAGGCCTTGGTAGGACCAAGCTCTTGCTGGTTGGTGAACGAGGTAAAGGCAAGCGCAGTGAACGCCGTTCCAATCATGAGAGGGGAGTCGAGCAAGATCAGACGTGCCTGAGTCAAGAGACCGTTCTCGAAGATGATGAAGCCTGCGCCAAGTGCCGCGGTCGAAGTGCGGCAACCAGCAGCCTTCAGTGTGAGGAACATAGTCGGGGCCAGGAAGATGCCGCACAGAGCGGGAAACAGGCGCATGGCGACATATGGAACGCCGGGCTCGATGTAATCCTTGCCAATCTCCTTGAAGTCGAAATCTCCATTAAATCCAGCCAGCCAGCCGAAGAGGGTGATCATCAGTTTCGCGAGCGGGGGGTGAACATCCATGAAGAAGCGGCCTTTGATGTACTTGGAAGCAAAACCACCGAAGCTGTTGCAATGTCATGGTCAGCACTCTTATCCTTTTGTTCGGACAGCTGTTGATTGGGGAGGGAACACACTGGACTTCGTCGAAAACGACGCTGGTGGGTTGGTAGATGCGGAAGAGGCGCACAGCGGCAGCGACAAGCGTCACTACGATCATGACCTGGTAGTCGGACACGGGGAGGAGGAAGACATCGTTATCGGCGACGCCCTCTGATGTATAGTCAAGCTTCCGCTTTGCGGCCTTCGTCTTGGACTTGGAGCCCGCGGCGTGTGGTTGCGGCGAGGGCGAAGGCGAAGGCGATCGCCGTGCCGGCGAAGACGACTTCGCGGCAAGTGAGCGCGCCATGTTGATAACCTCAATCGATTTCGGAACCCAATGCCTCGTCGGTGTTGATTGATGTCAACCCGAGTTGTATCGTGTCTCTTTCGAACCGGGCTCAGGTTCGCAGCTTCAGCCGAGAACAGAGCCACTCATAAAACCGGGATTAATGAAAGTCGGGAAGCTTAATGATTCATTACAAGACCGTAGATGGCATTGAGGAAGAGAAAAAGGGCGTAAGAAGATGCGATGAAGCCCGGGCAATCAATAGTCCAGTCTCTTCTCCTGACGTCGACCTCGGGCTGACGGTGAAGGTGGAAAGGGGTTGCAGCTTCCCAGCTTTCCATAAATTCAATGTAGCCTAAGTGGCCTCATCCCTCTCTGTCCGTGCGAGAAACGGGAGCTGATGGGGATCCCCGCGTGGCTATTGGTTGGACGCTAGAACGCGCGACTACCCTTCTCCAGATACCTGCAGGCCTGGCTCCCTGCTCTAACTGCATTTTGACCCAAATTTAGGGGCAGGGCGATACCCGGTTGGTTTACACTGTAGCTTGCACTGTGTCATCGCGGCTGTCGGTGCTGTCAATTTTCCAGCCTTGCGCCGGCGATGGAATTCTGAGGGATTGACAACTATCATAAGACAACGAGGCGCGCCCGTGATTCTTCTAAAAGGGCCACGCGTGAAGTACACACTCTCGGCTATTCTGAGTGATGGATTTCTGTGGAGAAGATAGTCTCAGGACAGGTTCAGCTTGGCTGTTGGAAAAAACAGTGGGGCTCGAGATATTTTGAGCACGGACCACTGACGAATTGATTGTATTTGAGGCGCAAGGTTTTCTGCCGCCAGAATGGCGCCTGACGGACGCGATTCGCCGCGATCGCCAAGACCTGATGTGAATCTTTCCTGCGACGCAGTTCCCTTGAAGCAATTCTTACTACCGAACAGCCCCAGCAACAACCGCAAGTTCAACATGGCTGTCGCAACAAATGGGGACCCCGCCACCGCGGCTGCGGCCCAGCTCGAAAATATCAAACCACCGCCTGGCGTCATAATCCCCCCGCCGGGCGAGATTCGCGAGGCGATCGAGAAGACGGCGGGCTATGTCATGCGCGGCGGACTGGGCCTCGAGCAGCGCATCCGAGACAATCATGGCAAGAACCCGAAATTCAGCTTCCTTATGACGGAAAGCGATCCATACAATGCGTACTACGAGTGGAGGAAGGAGGAAATCAAGGCTGGTCGAGGCACCGCCGTCGCCGCTGGTCGCGTCGGCGATGCTGCGGCAGCCGCCGCCAAAGAGGAACCGAAAGGCCCCATCAAGCCGCCCGACTTCCAATTCTCGGCCCGTATGCCTCGTATGAGCCAGAAAGACTTGGAGATTGTGCGACTAACTGCCTTGTTCGCCGCGAAGAATGGGCGACCCTTCATGACACAGCTTGCCCAGCGTGAGGTCAGCAACCCTCAGTTCCAGTTCTTAATACCAAACCATACGTTCCACAACTTCTTCCAGAGTATGACCGACCAATACACCATCATTCTTCGGTCAAGCGGAGTCAATGGGGAGGGAAACAAGCTTCAGGAACAGCGCTTGGCGGAGCTGCAGCGCAATATCGACGATAAGTATCACGTACTTGCGCGCGCAAAGCAGAGGGCAGAGTATGCCGTCTGGAAGGAAGCCGAGAAGGCCAAACAGGAGGAGGAGGAAGAGCAAAAGAAGATCGAGTTCGCTAGCATCGACTGGAACGACTTTGTCGTGGTCGAGACGATCGTTTTCACAGAAACCGATGACCAGGCTAATCTTCCACCACCAACCAATTTGAACGACTTGCAATATGCCTCGCTAGAAGAGAAGAACAGATACTCGATCAGCTCTAACCTCCGAATCGAGGAGGCATTCCCCTTTGAAGACACCAGCTACAACGCCTATCCTCCACAAACATACGGTGTGCAAGCACCGTCTGCTGCTCAACAAAACTACAACACGCCGGCGCCTCAAGCATACGGCGCTTCCTTCCCACCGGGTAGCCGGGCGAGGACCGCTAATGAAGAAGAGGAGTTACAGAGGATACAGGAGAGAGAGCAAGAACGGCAGCGCATGCATCAAGCGCAAGCAGAGGCAAGGGGCGGTGTCGCTCCGATGAAGATCAAGGAGAACTATGTTCCTCGCGCGGCTCAACGCGCCAACAAGTTTGGCTCCCAGACAGCATTATGCCCGAACTGCAAACAGCAGATCCCGCTCAATGAGATGGATGAGCACATGAGAAGTAAGCACCCTCCCTAATGATGCTAAGGTTAACTGCGCTAACCTCACGAACAGTTGAGCTCCTTGATCCACGTTGGAAGGAACAAAAGGCCAAGGCAGATGCCAGATTCGCTACTACCAATCTCTCCACAGCAGACGTCGCCAACAACCTCAAGCGTCTTGCAAGTCAGCGCAGTGACGTTTTTGACGGAGTCACTGGTCAGCCCGTCTCGGAAGAGGAGCTCGCCCGAAGAAAGAAGGTGGCCATCAACAGTTTCGATGGCAACCCCGAGGGAAAGAGTCAAGCACATATCAACCAACTGCAGACATTCAACCTTGACGAGCAGATCCGGGCTATTCACCAGAAATTTGCCGACAAGAAATGAATGCAGCCTCAGGGTGTCGAGCCTCGGCTCGTCAGACATGGTGGGAAACAGCACGGCCCGTGGCCGGATGACGAATCAAGATGCCCTGTGTATCTACCATAATTCGGGCCGCCAGTAATCAAATTGGAATACGGCATTTGGGGGATTGTTTCTGGTTGAAGGTGAGGAGCGAGCATGCTTTCAAGATCTGTTACGAGGCTCATACCGACCCGACGCAGCGAGGGACGCCGAGGAAGGGTGAAACCCCTCGGACTGGACAGGAACCATCATGTAGCAACAAGTCCCAGAGGCGAAATCGACTCTATGTATCATCAGAACAAGCGTTGTGTAGTTGTTAGCTGAAGCCTCGAGTTCTCCAGCTACATGTTAGAGCTATCCCTACGATCTCAGTGCAGTACCGGGAGCTCAAGCATGCCTAATGGATGGCCCCCCTGGCTGTTTTGGTTAAGGGCAGTATTTTATCTCATATGCTGTGATTTCATCAAAGCTCCGTGGCGGACTCGAGAACTGGTGCCGGCCGGCCCGCTGCCGTACCGCCCCCACATTTTAGGGAAAGCCTTCCGGCATTATATCATTTAGGAGGTAGCTCTTTCTTGGCTCCATCCTCACTCATCCCCCGCCTTCATGCATTGCCCTTGCTCCCCACTACTCGACCAGTCCATCGTCAGCTTCATCCAGAATTGCACCCTATAGTAAAATATCCTATCTGTCGTCATTGGCAGTTCATAGCTCCTGTCCCGCACCAGCGGCTACTAAACGAGCTCGCGCAGCCTACCATTAACCCCGCGCGCAACCGATTGATCACCTGCATCCAAGACAGCAGGAGAAAGAACCGGGCCAAATAAGAGAAAGAAAAAAAGAAACAACACTTAGTAGGGTTCCTCAGCAACACCGCCAAAACGGCGTCCAACATCGACACGGCCGCTCGCGCTGGCAGCGCTGAGCCACAACGGTCGCCCACCTCGCCCACCCTATCCGACACGGCGGCCGCTGCTGCTCGTCTTCACCGGCCCATCTTGCAGTCCATGCCGGACACGCGACAGCAGTCCTTTGACGAGATCTACGGCCCGCCAGAGAACTTCCTCGAGATTGAGGTGAGCGCATTGCGCTCTGGGTGTACCCCACACGTGCAATGAGCGCTGACGATACCCCGCGCCACTGGGAACAGGTCCGTAACCCGCGCACCCACGGCATCGGCCGCAGCATGTACACCGACTACGAGATCGTGTGCCGCACCAATATCCCAGCCTTCAAGCTACGGCAGTCAACGGTGCGGCGACGATACTCGGATTTTGAGTGGTTCCGCGACATCCTTGAGCGCGAGAGCGCGAGGGTGACAATCCCGCCGCTACCGGGCAAGGTGTTCACGAACCGCTTCAGCGACGATGTCATCGAGGGGCGGCGCGTGGGTTTAGAGAAGTTCCTCAAGATTGTTGTCGGCCACCCGCTCCTGCAGACGGGTAGCAAGGTGCTGGCTGCCTTTGTGCAAGGTGGGTTCATAGCTCTGCGCAGTGTGAAATCGGGGAAACTGACGGTGACAGATCCAAACTGGGACCGCAACGCCTGGTGACCATCCCTGCTGGCTCGTTTGGCGGCTCCCTCGCCGTCGTTCCCACTGTCGTTGTTTCCACACCTCAAGTCTACGAACACAGGTCAACAGCCGCAGCAAGACCAACAACAATATCCGCCGCAACACCCACCGGCGACGATCAGGATCGTTCGAACGCCGAGGAAGCTGCGCAAACGGCCCCCTAGCAGGATTTTGGCTGCGGAGACACAGGCGCTGTTCAAGCTGCGTCGGTCGCACAAGGTGCCACATCGAAGGAAGCTGATGGATGATGATAGCGAAGGGGAGCAAGGGTCAGGGGGTTTAAGTCGTTAATCACTCTGTGGCAGGATACTCGTGAATGGGAGGAATACTTTGCTTTGCTATACCTCATCTTGCTTTATCGTTTACGGGGGCCAGGGGGAATGGTAAATACTGACCTTTGCGTGGTGTTCAAATCCCATATGCGCAAGAGAGCGAAGGTCTTCATGCTGGACAGCGTTGGACACGGCCACCCGCTAATCTCTTACCGATACCTTTCAGTCTGGTTGTTCTTTGCTAGTACGTGAAGCACTGCGTATTATTCTTCTGGCTCAATATTGAAGGGTGTCTCGTGATGAGATGTCAACAGGCTGATGCAATAACTCTGGCTCATTCGTGCCATGGAGCTACCACTGCGTAACATGCTTTGTATGCGGCCTTTGCGCCTGGGAAAGCAACAAACCAAACTCGAGTCTACTCCCTAATCTTTCTCGATTTAATGTCTGTCACAAACTTGACCATCACAAATCTATCACAGTTCAATGAATACCCTTCTCACATTTATACTCATACGCATGCTGCCCGACCGCTATCTCTATATGCAAACACACAACTATACCACCACTTCAATCCTCTTCCTGCCCCTCCTCCTACCCCCCTGCTGTTGCCAACTCTTCTCTCTCCAAGCCAAGACAGCGCGCCCAAAGTACAGGCAACCAAGCGTAAACTCCCTCCCTCCCCTTCTTCGTCTAATGATATATGATATGATGATGATGACAATGATGATACATGACAAACAGTATGCAAGCGAGCATTTCCTCCCTTCTTCTTCTTCTTCTTCTCCACTTCTATGTTGTTGATGATTCCGAAGCTCGTTAGGTGGGTACCTAATACGATTGATACCAGTACAGAGACAAGACAGGCCAAGCCAAGACGAGAAAGGGGTATCAGCCAGCCAGATTCCAGATGCGAACGAACGAACAGCAGTCAACTCCCGAAAACGGCCGGCAGGTAAAAAAAATTTAAATAAAAAAAACCCTATAGAGGTGAGGTGATCAGACCCCTGCGCACCCACGCCCCTTTTGAAAATGTTTGACTGCCCCATGATGTGTAACGTAATGATGCCCCACGCCGTTCCCCATGTATGCCCCCATTCCGCGACGCCGATTCAAGGCGCCGTATTCTTTTTCGTACGTACTCAAACAGGTGTGGTGTTATACAGTTGATTAGAGTGGCCATTAACTAAAAAAGTCCGGTCCGGCTGGGGGCGAGCCGTGTCGTAGCGCGCGTGACGCGTAGCCGGTTGGTTGGTTATTAGTGAGTGGGGATTATGCCTTTTCGCCGATGAGCCGGAGGATGCCCTCGTACATGCCAAACATAATGGCTGCGCTTGGTACCGTCCGGAGGAGATGGGGCGTCATGCCTCCGTAGAGACCAGCTATTCCTTCTTGCTTGAAGACAAGCTTGAAGCATTGGGCGAGTCCTGTGTACATGGGTTTGCCGTCGGCCATTGGACTTTGACGCAAGCGGGTGCGCGCAACCTGAAGCTCTAAGTCAGTATAACCAACCCTCGTAGACACTCGGGAGAGGGGGACATACCTCGTGGGGATAGGTCACAACGGCGGCGACCAGCTTCGCGCTGCCCGCAGCGCCTGATTTCCCGAACCACTCTACTGCGTGATCAAATGTAGTCTTATCTCTCCCGCTTAGATGAATCTCCTCCTCTCGCTTCGCAAGAGACCGCTTCAACTGCTCGTAGACAACCCAGTGCATCGTGATCTCGCTCACGCCGAGATAACTTGCGCTCATGCCCTTGTAAAGTCCACGGATACCCTCGTTCCTCACAATCTGCTTGATGCAATCCAAGCTGTTCTTATACTGGCGCTTGGCAACACCGCCGCTCTCCTTGGCGACATTCTTATCCAGCTGCAGACGAGTCTTGACCATCCAAATCGGGTTCGTCGCCGTGCTCGTTATTACTCCCGCTGCCACGGCCGCCGTGAGATGGACCCACCACGCCTCGCTGTTGCCCCCGTTGGTATAGTCGGCGATTATGCGCTTGCTGTTGCCGTATGTGAAGAACTGGATCGATCGGGCCGGAACCACTCCTATAAGATTCGGGCCGAGCCCCTTAAACAGGGCGCGCGGGCCCTCCATTCGGTAGACCGACCCAAGAATCTGGAACGTCTCCCTGAAATGGTAAGCCGCAGCGCGCATCGGGTTCATCAGCGCAAGATGTGTCGCCCTCGATGCTCGCAGCTGGGACTGGTAGAAGTCGGATTGCAGCCGGGTTTTGAGGACGTCCAGCGGCGCGGTCATCGCGGCTGCGGTCATGCCTCCGATTCTGGAATGCGAGACATCTCGTGAGTATATTTTCCCACATGACTTGCGCTGGCAGTGGAGCTGCGACCTACCCTCCTGCGACCATGTGCGCCCAAGACCTGGCAGCCGGGACATTCTTGCCACCCTGAACAGCAGGCACGGCCTGCGCAGACTCCGTGATGATGCCCCCTGTCTCGCGTGACTGGGAGAGAGGGAGATCGGTGGGATCGGAGCCACCAGGCAGATTCCTGGCGGCCGTAAGTGAAGCCATGATTCCTTGTCGCGGCACTGTGGAAGCAGCTCACGCTGTTGCGACGGGTCTGATGATGCGTTCGGATGAATCGGGCGAAAGATCTGGTGGCGCTGGTCGTGTGGAGAGAGGACTTGGGGCAACTCGGTATCTTGTCGCGATACGCCGCAGCCTCGAATCCCCCGCGCTATATGTAGTGGGACGTATGAAAGAGTGACGAATTGTTGGGTTGAGTTTGAGCAGCGATAGGAAAAGAGTCGACTTGCAGGAGAGCCAAAAATCTTATCGGCGATAACGCGATTGAAATTCCCTTATCGCAGCTTTTTTTTTTCTGGAAGGAAATCTTGACGCGCCCAGCAGATCGCGTCGGGTAATTGTCGGCCAGGGAGGACAGCATCTCTTGGCACTTCCTTTTGCTTTGGATGCCCACTGTTTACTCCTCAAGGTGGTAGCGTAGCAGAGTTTGGTTGTCGCAGCTTTGCCAGTGGATAATGACTGCAGCCATTTCCAGATAATATCTACGTAATTCGCCCACCGCCGTCCGTCGGTTAAGGAAGACAGTGATTTGATCAACAGATACCGATCTAAATATAAACCCGTTCAGTCCTCCACCTCGTTCCCCTCCTTTCGAAACGGAGTTGGATTAAACAGTGCATTTTCCTCCACCAGAAAGGGGTAACCTAACTATGAAAATAGTAATCCTAGCCCGTGCTATCAAGACTTAACCTAAACAGTAACTATACCGCCCCAGGTACTAAATCGGTGTTAAATCATATTTGGCAAAACCTCTCCTTATCGAAATTCGGCGCATTAACTATCCCCTCCTTAGACGTTACCGAACAGAACCGAGGTGCCTATGTAGAACTCGAGACCTATTACGTGAACCGTACCTATGTAAGAGAGAGAACTCAAGACTGTTGGTCAGTCTGCACACAGCAGTCCGTAGACCGCATGTGACGGCCAGACAAAAGAAACGCCTAGATACATCCCTCCCTTTCTTGAGAAAAGAGAAACCCTCGCATTGCTATACTATGCTGATGCTGAACCTGATAGGATATCCATCCACCTGCTCCCCTAGGCAAAATCGATCGTCCAATCCGTTCTGCCTCTGAGGGTATTCTGTCTCTCGTCCTTTTCCTGATATCATTTCCGATCCGAACCAAAGCCGTACTCCTGGGGGGTGCCTCATCATTCCTCCCTGATTTCCGAACGCCGCGCTATTGCTGGTGTTGCATGCCAGACTCCTAGTATACAAACGGGGGTGCTATCAAATAAGAGGCCAACCGAAAGTCGCATCCCACCATGAAAAACTCTCCTCCACCACGCATTAACTAGCAAAATAACTTTCCTCTTTTTTCTTCCTTCAGAGCCAACTCCAGTCCATTGCCGCTGCTACTCAGCAGAGACACCAGGACGAACGGACGGATTCCTCACAGAGATATCTCGGAGTGCATTGAGGTGAAACACAATGAGGTAAAAACACCGCAAAGGTGGAGAGATTAACCGTAAGGAAATAGCAACCACTCGAAATCATCAATTACTGAATTGATGAGGCAATACACTTGTGTGAGAGATTGCGCCTAAGCGCGGGTAAGGGCACGATGGACGATTCCCTGAAGGATCGCCATCTCGCGCTCGCCGAGGGTCTTGAGCGTCCAGCGGCACAGCTCACGCTGCTCAGGGAGAGCAAGCTCGGCCCATGCGAAGCCGAAATAGCCGCTGTCGTCCGAATCGCTGATTTTATCGACCACGCGCTTGCGCATCTCGGCGTTGGTGTTGCGAACGGTCAGGACCGTCTCCTCGCGGATCAGAGCGATGAAGTACTGTGGTTGAGTCAGTTCTGGATGAGCATTGGGGACAAGGGGGAGGGTACATACCTCCAAAACGTCGACAGGGATACCAGGCTTCGGGCACAGGGTATGCATGTGAATCCAGCAGTGGGCGTTAGTTGGGATATTGAAGATCTTCAGCTCAGCATTGCCATAGCCGGCGGCAACGGCAATGTTGTCCTTCTGGACGACCGAGAAGCCCGGACAAATCATGGCCGCCGTGAAGAGGCGACGCAGGAGCTGCCCATTGACGGTGCTGTCCTTCTCGTCGTGCTTGGGCGACAAAAGGGTATTGCGAAGCAGCGCAGCCAGGCGGACTGTGGCCGTGTAGATCAAGTGTCTTTGCATGATGGTGATATTCTCCGGGCAGAACCACGGGAATTTCTTGATCGTCGTGATCATGCACTCGTAGGGGCGCTGCGGGCAGTCGCGTGCGAAGGGAGACTGTTCAAGTTTGTTAGTCGGGGGCTCTGCGGAGAAAATATGGCAATGGGGAACACTTACACGGTGAGGGATCTCGACGAAACGGACCAGAAGCGTCATCTCCTCCTCCGTGACGAAGCCCTGGAAGGTCTTCCACGACTCATCCACGACCGGGGCCTGGATAACGGGAGTCGCGCCATCCCAGAAGACACCATGCGCAAAAGGAAAGATGTCGGTCATCAGCGCAGCCTGGTTCGAGAGCTCGAGCTCCACGGGACGCTGTCCCAGGCGCGGGTGGCGACGCTTGTGGACAAGGTCCCCATAGCGCTCAATAGCCTTGACGGCATCGGCATGGGTTGCAAACTCGACGTAAGCATCCTGCGTCTTGCTGGTGGTTTTGTCCATGATGACGTGGACCGGCTCCTCAAGGTCCTTGGGCAACTTCGCGTTGCGTCCCAGCATGGCAAGAATCTCCGCCTTTGTGGTGGTGTACGGGATGTTTTTGATCTTGACAACGCCGAACAGTGCGGCTTGGCTCTGCGTATAGGACTGAATGAACGGGAAGTTGACAGGGTCCATTGCTACGTTCAAGAGCGGCTTGCCGTTCATAGTGCTGGTAAGCTCCTGGAGCTTCTTCGAGGCCGTGGCGAAATTGGTCAGCTGAACAGTTCCCAGTGCCTGCCAAGTTGAAATGCAGCTGTCGATCTCGGCAGGGGCCACGTCAACCTGAGATGCAGTTTGCTCCATTGCGCGACTACTGGCAGGGATCATCGCAGTCTGGTTGCTGTAGCACTCAGCAGGCGAGTTGACGGCATACGGCTGGTTTGGATAGAACTGATTGTTATATCTCTGGTTAGACTGATGATACTGAGTCACCGCCTGAGACGATGAGACCGCGGCAGTGCCGTGCGGGGTGGCTGTCGCAAGACCGGGATGAACACCGGGATGAGCAGACATTGAGGCGGGATCAGCATGAGCTCCCATGGTGTTAGAGATGCCACTGCCGAGATTGAACACCGGAGGCGGCATAGTGTCGTTGGGACGACCGATGAATCCCTGGTGAGGGGCAAACGAGCGAGGGACAGTCTTGGACTGTTGCTGGGCGTTGTAGGGCGAACCCGAGCTGACGGGAGTATCGAAAACGATCGTGGCAGTAGTGCTGGTTCCGGCATGAGGCGTATACGTCACGCTTCCTCCAGGCGGTCCCCAGATATTCTGGTTGCCCAAGTTCCGAGTGTCATTGACACTCGCACTCCCGGTGAGTGCGCCTTGCTTCTGATTCTTCTCCTGGGATGTCTCAGCAGCAGAGGAGCCCGGAAACGGCGGTCCTGGGGCCGTCTTGCTCTGGGCCGAGCTGTACTGCGAAGGGGCGTTGATCGGATAATGGAACTGTGTCTGAATCGAGGCGTCGCTGACGTTGGACTTAGCATACTCGCTCCCGCTGCCCACACCGGCAAACGGCACAGCCGGACGGGCAGACTTTCCCTTGTCCTTAGGCATATTGTGAGGCCGATATGCGTTCTCAGCAGCCCGTCCCTGATGGTACTGCTTCCTTCCATGGGCATTGTCGTCACCACGATTGCCACCTCCGCGCTGGCGTCTCTGCTGATTTCTCCAAGAGCCGGCGTGGCCGCCCTGGCTGCTCTGACTGGCACCATGGGCCGAAGACGCGCCATTGCGCTTCATTGCAGCGTAGTCCTTGAATCCCATCCCCTTGGGGGGAGGGCTGAACGGATCAGGGTGCTCGAGGAGCGAGACACCGCCCGCCGGCTTGCCGTCATACGAGTCCTCCGTCGAATTGGCGGACTCCGAAAAGCGGTTGCTGTCCGCCTTCAGGACCGCAGCAAGGCCAAGGCCCTTGTTGTTTGCCATTGTCTGAAAGTGATGATGTTAGTCTAGGTACTGAGGCCTTGAAGCAAACCAAGAACGCCTCAAAGATTTCGTCCAACGCCTTAAAGATTCAGAATTAGGCGTCCAGTACGATCTTGAAGGCCTGGCCGGGTTCTAGTTGACGCGTAGAAGACAAGTAAATAGGCGTACTAGGGTCGACGGAGACGCGTGAATGGGTACTGGAACAGGCGTCCCGGGATACTTCAAATGCCTCGGCAGGGTCAACGAAGGCGTCGTGAATGATGGGGGGAGGCGTTGAAATGTTTGCTGAAGGCCTCGAGGATGACGAGGAAGGCCTTAAAGCGGTCGTCGAAGGCGTCGACAAAGTTGGCGAAGGCAGTGGCCGAGTCGTCGGAGGGGTTGGCGGCAACGGTGAAGGCGTCGATGATGATGCGATACGGGGTCTGCTTCAGCAGTGAAGCCAAGATTTTTACTTACCTTAAGACAAGTATAACTGCCGACTGGCAGTACGATGATCTGAGATAGAGCTGTCAGCTTCCCTTCTCGGGTCGATTTCGCGAGCAGGGCGGGAGGGGGATCGGGTGAAGAAGAAGCGGCAGAGGGAGGAGGAGACGCGACGATTGTGGGTGCGGATGATAGGTTCTTGGTAAGCTGGATGAGGTGTAGAAGGGATCCGAGAAAAACGCCCCCACCACTGGTGATGTGTGAGGCAGACGTACAGGATGTTCTCGAAGAGAAACCCGCGCGCCAAATTCTCGGTTGGATCTTGTGCGCGCTGCTCTCTCGGCCACAGGATGGGGGAAGGAAGCGATGGAGGAAGGGAAAAAAAACCGATGAAAGATGAAGTCGCGTTTTGTAGAACACACGACGGAAGAGGCTGTGGAAATTTGGACGGCAATTTTTGTGGGAGAAGCGATAAAAGGGCTGTGGTGACTCTGCGCGTGGAGGTCTTGGGTGAATTCTGCGCGCCACCTTCTCGATCTTGATCGCGAGATGGACGAGTGTAGAGTTGCAGGTTGCTGTCAACTTACCGATTGATCGGGATGCTTACGAGCGACCACTCGTAGAGATGTGCTCGATGTTATGTGAGAGTCCAGACAAGTTGACGAGAGGTGAAAGTCGATGGATGGTTGTACTCGAGAGGAGAGGAGAGGGTCGGTGGTTGCAAGGAAGAAGAGAGGAGATTGGGGCACGCTGCTGCGGAGGGAAGTGGTCGATGAACTACCTTACCAACCGCAGAGGAGTTGTGGTTGGGTTGGAGAAGGACGGTCCCGTTGCTCTCTGGCGCAGCGAGGTTGAGGATAGAGGAAGGAAGGAGGCGAGAAGAAGCCAAGGGGCAGAATAAATATTCGCTGTCAGTCTCGCGCACTGCAAACGCGAAGTCAGGATGGGATGGAAAACCGCGATCTGGAAATCAGACAGCTGGCAGGCCACAATAGTAGGCCCGTCAAGTTGGGATGGAATATTGCGATCTGGGGATTAAGTCTCGCGATCTGGTGGGCCACAATAGCAGGCTCGGTGAATGCAAGAACGATATTAGAGCTTCAAGTCGGAGATTGTGCAACTTCGGCGCCAGGTTCTGATATTTGCAGTGACCTGAGCAGCAGATTTCTTCCATCTGTTCAACTATTTGTATTCACTTTGCTCCCCCGTGACTCCCTGAGGTCTAGTATCCTTCACAGCATAATCACTAGCACTCGCCTGTTAACTATCGACGTCCTGCCAAGTAAAGTCTTGCAGGAACCTCAGGCCAGCCAGAAAGGAATTCCATATATGGTATTGTATTCAATAAGATCTCACGGCTGGGTACGTTACTGAGTGTTTCAAGTACGCTGATCGGAATTCAAACCATTAAAAATCTGAGTCCTCTAGATCCGAGACAAGATCATGGTGGTGGAGAGCCATGATCGAGTTTGAATTTCCTGTGGAGACTGAGCATAAGATGTCAGCCCGAAACAGCAAGTCCACTTCCAGAAGAGCCTGAGCGTCTCAGCCACTGGCATTCTTCGAAGACTTTACCCTGTAATGAGACGGCTGTAATGAGACGGCTCCTTCCAGACAGTTCGACATTCCCTTTCCTGGATCTTCGAATTTAATGAGCCCGAATGCCTGAAAGGTAGGTATCCATTATCAATCAAACAGGTTTGAGAGGATGACGTAGCCTCGAAAGAAGTCCGCAAGAGTTGGCGGGATCTGATGTGAGATTGTAAAGGCGGGCTGTTGGGTCAACAAACATCAGGCACGCCCACAAAGCACCTCCGGGAGATGTCCAGCGCAGGATTTGTTCTCGGTGGGTGGAACTCTCAGAGGATGGGTTGTTGTGTTTGAAAACGTGATTGGAGCTGGCAGTTCAAGAGAACGTTGTTTGGTGGTGGATGCCGAAGCGCCGCGAGATGCCGTTGGAGATGATGCCAGGTTTCCGTGGGAGTTGGGACGAAGATAAATGGGGTTTGAGTGCCTGAGGTGGACGGATGCCGTTGAATAGACTGCAATATGAATAGAAATAAATGCTCAAGAAAAGAAAAGGGTAAATTCAAGCCCCAACCAACTCAACCCCTTGGTATCACGAGTCTAGGTGAGAACATAGGCTGACAACAACGTGGCAGTAAAGATTCAACGGGTATTCAGTGGCCCATATCATTGGATAGGCGCAAAAGGTTAACAGAAACCAGTACAGAAGAGGCCCTCTGGTTCCTCCAGAAACGCCATACGCGATGCCTCTGAAGCCATGGCCCTGAACCTAGTTTTTCGGAGAGGGTGGCGCCTCACCCTAATCGATGACTGCCTATTAATTTCACTTTTCGTATCTCATCGTGTCGTGATATATCCCAATCAGTCAAACTGTGAACGGTCAGTATGGGGTCTGGCGGGAAACAAAGCCAAGGGATAGGGGGCATACCGGTGTCAGGAACGACTCGGCTACGAATCGCGCCCGCGCATTAAGCTAGAAGTGACTCAGGTCAGTCGCTGGGGAGGTATGGAGCATGCGGGTAGCTCACAAATAGCTTCATCTCCGAGATCTCCTTGTCCACCTCCTCCATAAACTGGATGATGAAGTCGACCAGCTTGTGCTTCAGCATCTCCTCGGTGTGGAAGTTGGTAATCAGGAACGATATGTCATAGCCCTTGATCGGCTTGCGGCGCAGAATAAAGAAGGATTCGGCACGCTGCGTCAGGAAGCGGGTGAACTTGTGGACCAGGATGTGTTCGATCTCGTCGGCCTGCTTGATCTTGATGCTGATGCGTATGCTGTTGATGCTCGGCTCGATGAGGACCCGCTCGTTCTCGTTGCGCGCCACCGTCAGCGGCGTCAGCAACACCTCCGGCGACGTGCGCGCCTCGACCTCGGGGACATTGTGCCTCTCTGCCGTCTGGGATGCGAAGTTGGAGAGGCAGAGGGCCGCAGTCAGACTGCTGCGTACCGCCTGGAGGTATGGGCGGAGCGATTGCGACTGTGTGCCCAGGGCAGTTAGCAGCTGTTTCAGGCACGGCAGGAGCGATCGCCTCTCACCATGACGCCCGTCGTCCCTGTTTGTGTCTCTGCGATGTGGCCGGAAGCTTGCGGTTCAGTCTGTGTCTCGGTCTGGCAGCTAGCGCACCGGAAGCACTGAAGTCACCTCAACGCAACGAAGAGGGGAGATGGTGGGGCGTGGCAGGGGAGGGCAGATTCGCGGTCAGCGCCCCAAGGCGCTAGACCAGGGGTCTAGTTCTTGGCGCCACCTGATACTGACAAGTCCCCTGTACGCGCATATTTGCCCCTCGCCGGTTCCGTCGCTTTCCACAAGCCCAAACAAACGTGCCTGAGTGACGAAGCACAGGGTTGCCTGAGCTTCAAGTGTCAGACATCGAGGTCCCTGGAGGAGCTGCAGCGCGTCCCGAACTTCCTCTCTTCCCTCCCATCCTTTCACCTTCTTCCATTTCCCTCAGCATCTTGGTGGATAACCACTGACACTTTCCAAAATGGCGACAATCCCTGGTACGACATGCCCCCCTCTTCCTCCCTTCGCGCGTCCCGGCCGTGGGCGCACGATTGCCGTCTGCGTTCGAGTTTGGAGAGCTAATCGGTCGTCTTTCCAGTCGCGGTCAAGCACCAGGGCAAGAAGTACGATGTCGAGGTCGATACATCCTCGGTCGGCGAGGTCTTCAAGTACCAGCTCTACAGTCTCACCGGAGTTGAGCCCGACCGCCAGAAGATCCTCGTCAAGGGTGGCCAACTCAAGGATGATGCCGACATGGGCAAGCTGGGCCTCAAGCCCGGCCAGGTCATTATGATGATGGGTACGCCCGGCGAGGGTGGCGGCGCTATCGTGCGGCCCTCCGGGAAGGTTAAGTTTGTCGAGGACATGACCGAGGCCGAAGCTGCGCGACAAGCTGGCGCCACCCCGGCCGGTCTCGTCAACCTGGGCAACACCTGCTACCTCAACTCAACTCTCCAGACCCTGCGATCTATCCCCGAGCTTCAAGAAGCGTTGTCCGAGTACAAGTACAAGAACAACGGCCCGTCGGACCCCATCCCCGCACTTGACCTCACCAACCAACTTCGCGATCTATACAAGGACATGTCTGAGACCCAGGAAGGCATGCCGCCTTTTACCTTCCTTAACGCCTTCCGCACGGCATATCCCCAGTTCGCTGAGCGCGCTAAACATGGACGCGGCTTTGCCCAGCAGGATGCCGAAGAGGCCTGGTCGCAGATCATCACCCAGCTTAACCAGCGGTTGCGCATCCCGGACAAGGATGGTAAAGAAACTTCTTGGATCGAGAAGTACATGGCGGGAGAATTTGTCAGCACGCTCGAATGTGACGAGGAGGCGGCACGGGAGGCAGGTGAGGAGGCCAAGGTCATCAAGGAGCCCTTCCTGAAGCTCAACTGCCACATCGACTCGGCGACAAACCATCTGGTCGATGGCATTAACAACGGCCTGGCGGAGAAGATTGAGAAGAAATCGGAGGTCCTGGACCGTGAAGCTGTCTACACGAAGCGATCCAAGATCTCTAAACTGCCCAAGTATCTCACCGTGCACTTTGTGCGCTTCTTCTGGAAACGCGAGGTGCAGAAAAAGGCCAAGATCATGCGCAAGGTGACGTTCCCCCATGAGCTTGATGCCACAGAGTACTGCACCGACGAACTTCGTAAGATGCTAGTGCCCGTTCGCGACAAGGTGCGGGAAGTACGCAAAGAAGAGGAAGACATTGATCGCGCCCGCAAGCGGCGCAAGAAGAACCCCGACGACGGCGAAGAAGAGGGGGCTTCATCTACGTCTGGTAACAAAAAGAAGGACGACAAGAAGAAGACCGATGGCGACGTTGAGATGGGCGACGCCACCGAGACCTACAAGACGGATGCCGAGTTCGAGGCTGAGAAGGATGCCGCATTACTCGCCGCCAAGAAGGAGCTCTATGAGCTTGTAAACCCGGAGCTGCGCAAGCAAGACGCCAACCAGTCGGGCCTATACGAGCTGCGCGGCGTCGTCACGCATCAGGGCGCCAGCGCTGACAGCGGCCATTATACGTGCTACGTCAAGAAGACGGGAATCAAGGACCCCAACACAGGCAAGATTGGCGAGGAGGATGGCAACTGGTGGTGGTTCAATGACGAAAAGGTCTCCGAGGTCGCGGTCGACAAGATTGATGCCCTCGCTGGTGGCGGCGAATCGCACTCAGCACTCATCCTGCTTTACCGTGCCATTCCCCTGCCTAGCGCTGAAGGGCTTATGGAGTAAATTCACCAGGATTAACATTGCTTTGGGGTTTGCTTTTCATCCGGGTCTCTGATTAGGGCATGGCAGATACGATACCAAAAAAACATGGACTTATTCACATTGCCGAGCGTCATGGCGGACAGGTGGGAGTCGGATATAACTCGGTAGCAAGCTATTTCTTGAACTGGTGTTGAACGACAGGGGCATACGTATCATGATGAGATGGTGTGTCTATGGCACAGGAAATTCCATACCACACCGAGAAAAGAAAACATTGGCATCGCAAGACAGCTGGCTGGACTAGACCCGCGTGGTACTTAGTAATGGTTCATGTAGTGGATAATTGCTGATGGTTGTACTCTATGGGGGTATCTAAATGTGTGTCTTTTGATGTACAGGTTTGTAACAGCGCGTGGACGTGCAGTCAGGGGCGACGAAGCCAACTCTCTGCCTCGCAGTAATCTTACACAGGTCCGAGTCGAAGCTATCACTAGACCCCAGGACGTCTATCCTAGGTCGACTCCCCGCGCTGCCTGGCAGGAGCAATCCTCAAACAGGGATAGTCTCACACGCGTCAGTACATGCCAGCAAGATGCAGGTGCGCGGGGAATGGACAAGGTCAATGGCCGTCGTAGAACAAGCTGTCACCTCCCCGTGAGACCGCTCTCCCTGGCCTTCATTCGGGCGTGTAGGCCGTCAATCTTTGACTGGATCTCTTCTTTTTGCTTGATCAAGTACTCTTTCCGCTGCTCTAGGATGAGCACCTTCTCATCAACGGTGGCTTCAATAACCTTTCTTGTTTCCTGATGGTTGTGAGCGTTAGACCGGGGTGTTTAGCAGTGTGTGAGGTTGGGTGGTGGATGCCTACTGCTTTTGCTTCCTGTCGCATCTTCAGGCTTGCGCCCCAGATTGCTCCCGAGATGATTACCGTTGCGAAAAGCCCCGTTACTGTGAATCGCTTCCATCTGGGCCAGGATGCGACGATTGTATTCGGTGCTACTGTCGCAGGGGTGGCTGGGGGTTTGGTGAGTCTAGGCTGGGCGGATTTGGCGGCCAGTACTGCTGGCCGAGCTGCTGGAACTCGTGGTTTAGGTGGCGGTGGCATGGCGAGGAGGTGCGTGACCTATGTGGTTGGATATGTCAAGAGATGCGAGAGTAGCCCCCTCAGTCCCAGTATTGCCTCCAGATAATCTCGACTTCCTGTTCGGGCGTCGTGTGCCGGGGCCTCGTATGACGTTGCTGTCGTCCGAGTCGAGGGCGGGTTGCGTCTGGCGAGTCGGAGTCGCTCCAGCTGTTGGTGTTGCTGCACGCCGACGGGGCCGGGGATGCCGACCTACTTGAGCTTGGGCTGAGCGAAATTCGTTCAGGTCTGCCTCGCCCACCTAGGTAGTCTTCGGGATGGTCGTGCGTTGAAAGCGTCACAGCCGGAGCGCGGGGAAGATCGATGATACGGAGGTCAATCGAGGATTGACGTCGGTGCGGCGCTGAGAGCTCGGGACGGGCGCTCGGGTACGGAGCCAGCTCGAAATCTTCGCCCGCGGCAGGCAGACGCGAGCGAGCAGGGGGGCTGGACTGGCCCGCTTGCCCCATGTTGTGGCTTGTTTCGGTTTTGGGCCCGGCAGCCAGGGGCTGGCCCAGGGCCCTTAGTAATCGCACCGGCAGCGGGAGGGACATTTTTCGGTTCTGCTTCGTTGATTTCTGGCTGGGGAATGTTGTCGGCTGAGGGGCTGGTTGCGGGGTATATAAATACTTGAATGTGAATGCTGTTCTTCAGAAAATTTCGAGGTGTTGAGGAATCTGTTCTTGTGGTCCCGTCGTGTTGTGTTTGTTCTTCGAATCGGTCGAGTCTCCAGGGTTGGCAGTGGTGAGTTCCCCCCCTGTATTGCTCGATCCAGCCCTGTTTGTGGGGTTGCGATTTTCCGGACTCGAGCTTCCAAGACACGGGAAGCGCGGATGACGACGTCAACACTCAGCGTCCTGTCGATTTTAATATCTCGAAAATAGGGAAAGAAAATAATCGTTTCTGCCCATTGCGAGGACCGACACGATAAATTTAAACCCCAAGGTCATCTTCTCCTGGTCCCCGGCGCTTTTGTTTCAAGTCTCAGGTGTCAACTCCGCACTGCAGGGGTACAGCACCAGTGTCTCACAACCCTGACAGCCACTCCGACCAACAGACACAGCTCCGGTGAGCTAACCAACCCTCACACACAGACAGAGACGTCAGCGCGCATCGAGATAGAGTTCGCCCAATGTCTACTCCCCGCGTGTTCATCGTCCGCCACGGCGAGACGGAATGGTCTCTCAACGGGCGCCACACGGGCTCAAGCGACATTCCGTTGACGGCAAACGGCGAGAAGCGCGTAAAGGCCACCGGCCGCGCCCTGGTCGGCAACGATCGCCTAATCGTTCCCAAGAAGCTAGCTCACATGTAAGTCACGCCTGCACGGTGCGGGAGATCTCCTGGGTCTGCATCGGGGTCTGGTGGGCGGCGTGGTGTCTGTCTCACCCTGCGGCTGCTCCCCCAGCGGCTGCTCCCCCAGACGAGAATGTGTTTCCTGCCAAGTGTATGCGAGGTACATCAGAAGCAGGGGGTTTCATCTGCGCTATGTCCGATCCGATCGGGTGCACTTGCCTTGAATGAGTACATGCGTCATGGTCGTCCTAACAGCGGACAACAGCTATGTATCACCCCGCAAGCGGGCTCAAAGGACCTTTGAACTGCTGAACCTAGGGCTCAAGCAGAAGCTCCCCTGGGATGCCCACGGTCCACGCGAAGAGGAAGGCTTGGTGTGTGAAGCCGGTGTCGAGATTACCGAGGACATTCGGGAGTGGGATTACGGTGATTACGAGGGCATCACATCACCTGATATCCGAGCGTTGAGAAAGGAGCAAGGCCTTGACCCGGCGTGGGATATTTGGAGGGATGGATGTCCGGGCGGAGAGTAAGAGATCTACAATACTGCGACGAAAGAAATTACTGACGTCTCCCAGGAGCCCGGCAGATATCACTGAGCGCCTCGATCGTCTGATTCGGGACATTCGTGAGCGGTGGCAGGCCCCAGCAATGAGCCAACATGATGGTGGAACTCAGGGCGACGTGCTTATCGTTGCCCATGGGCATATCCTCCGCGCGTTTGCCCAGCGTTGGGCAGGAAAGTCTCTCCAGGATGGACCGACCTTCTTGCTTGATGCTGGTGGTGTTGGTACTCTGAGGTATGACGCTGGATTTCACCTCCTGATTTGTGCTTGCAATACTGATGATGCCTCAGCTACGAGCACCATAACATTAACGAGCCGGCAATCTTGCTCGGGGGCGCTTTCATGGTCGATTTTAACGGTACGTACACCTAACTTGGATGTGTTTCGTGTCTCGTGTCTATGATTACTGACAGGGGAAATCAAATAAAAGACGAGGTCAAGAACTAAGCCGGCGCTTCACTCCAAGACAGGCATTCTGGCTCTCGTTCTTGGTGTGGCAGCCCGCAGATTGGGGCAATGCTAGGCTAATAGAATTGATAGAGAGAAATATTATGAGTTATCCATCCGCCCGTATCGCATCCTCAAGAGCCGGTGCTGCTGAGATATACCGGTAGTAGTAAAATGTTGGAGGGTTTCTCCGACGATTTTTCGCACTGAAGTAGCCAGACTGCTTCTTTTTGCCGCTTAAGTCTTCACAGAGTACTAGGTCGACATGTATTACCCTCCTCCATCTAGAATAGAGAAAAAGTTTGCGTACTTATATCAAGGGCTAAGATAATCGATCTCAAGTCTCTAAATTTTGTCAGCCTGGGACAGTAGAGCCGCTGATACCCTAGGGATGCCAAACTCAAGAACTGGGTTATATATCACATTCTGAGTTGGGGGGGGGGGGGGGGGAAAAGGGGGG